>OGCI01001398.1_pt1 | contig 20330 bp, 16 predicted proteins | sample 1570021 | NCBI WGS metagenome assembly OGCI01 (sample SAMN06264664, study PRJEB24512) | hot springs metagenome | isolation source: Hot spring water | place: South Africa: Tshipise | collected 2015-06-21 | reverse complement strand
GCTCCAGTTCCGGCTGATGGCGATAGTTGCCCAACAGCAACTGGTACCCCCGCTGCAACAAGGCGTATTCGACGGCTTCGGTGACCTCGATGAAAAAGCGGTTGGTGATATCCGGTAAAGCCAAAGCGATGATTTTGCCGTTGACCGGCAGCCTGGCGTTTTCGGGACCGGGCACGCGCGTGCCAACGCCCGGAACTCTCAACAGGGAACCGGATTCCACCAAGCGTCGCAAGGCCTTCCGAATCGTCGGACGGGAAGTTTGAAATTCGGCGGCCAGCACCCTCTCGGGTGGGAGGAAACCGCCGGGGGGATAGACGCCCTCGTGAATCCGGGTCGACAGGGCGCGGGCGATGGACTCCCACTTCAGCCGCGGCTCCGCCGCGCGGCGGTTTGGACGTCGCAGGCTCACGATTTCATCTTAGCTGAAGCACGCGGAGGCGGAGCACGCAAGGGGCATGCTGGCTTGACATCTGGTTAAGGACCGGATATTATCCGTACTGGGCTCCTCGAGCCTCAGCTTGCGATTTCGACACCTGACCGTGACCTTGTGAGACGAAGCCGACTGGATGGCCAAAGTTACGACGTGATCGTCTGCGGCGGCGGCAGCGCAGGTCTGGCTGCCGCGGTGGCCTCGGCACGTCTTGGCGCCCCCACCCTTCTGTTGGAACGCTGCGGCTTTTGTGGCGGCACCACCGCGGCCGCCATGGTCCATTCCCTGGACGCTGTAAAGAGTTGTCGGGATCCTGCGACCCAGGTGGTGCGTGGCATCGCTGCCGATCTCATCGCGGAGCTGGCCGCGATAGGGGGTCTTGCAGCCGATGACAATCCGCCCGAAACCTTGGTCGTCCATCCTGAGTACCTCAAGGTCGCGGCCGATCGCCTGCTTCGCCGGGCCGGGGTTCATGTGCTGTATCACGCGCCGGTGGTGGACGCCGTGACCGAGGGCCGGCGATTGCGCGGGGTCGAGGCCGCCCTGCGCGACGGCCGGGCGCGCTTTTCCGCACGCGTGGCGGTAGATGCCACTGGCGATGCAGACTTGGCCTATTTTGCCGGTGTGCCTCTGCGCATCGACCCTGAGCTGCAAGCGCTCACGTTGTGGTTCCGGCTGGGCGATGTGGCCGGGGACGACGACTGGCGCACACTCGAAGAAGCCTGTCGCAGCGCGCTTCATGAAGCTCACGTGCAGGGCAAAGTTGAGATCTTCGGCGGACCTTGGGTCATCCGGCTGGCCTGCGGCGAGGTGACGCTGAACTGCACGCGGGTCTATGGGAATCCGGTTGATCCGCTCGAGTTGAGCGCTGCCGAAATCGAGGCCCGAGAACAGATGATGCTTCTCTTCCACGCGCTGCGCCGCCGCGTGCCGCAACTGGCTTCGAGCCGCATTCTCTGCGCCGGGAGTCAGCTCCATATCCGCGAAAGCCGCAAAGTCATCGGCGAATACGTTCTCGACGAACGGGACGTCCTCGACGGTGCGCGTTTTGAAGACGCCGTCGCCGTAGGTGCATGGCCGATTGACATCCACTCAACGAACCGTTTTGTCGGCGTGCATCCCCACAAAGAAAGCCCGCCCGAGCCATACGAGATCCCTTATCGCTGCCTGATTCCCCTCGAGCTGGACAATCTGCTCGTAGCCGGCAAGCCCATCTCGACGACGCACCGCGCACATGGCTCCACTCGCGTGCAAGGTACGTCGCTGGCGACAGGTCAAGCCGCCGGCGTCGCGGCCGCCCTGGCGGCCAAACTGAACGTCCGCCCACGAAACCTGGACCCGCAGTTGGTCCGCGCCGAGCTGCTGCGCCAAGGCGCCGTCATCACCGCCGGCGCGACAGCGGAGCTGGTCGGCTCGCTCCCCCGGCAGTCACGTTCAACAACTTCTTCCACTCAGGCTACCGAGCGCGAGCGAGCGTGCGAGCAACCCTGAGCCTGGTGCCGCAGCGGTCATGTGACGCACCCCGCCGCGACTCTCGCCACGGAATTTTCAGGCTGACGGCCGCCCGGAGTGACTTTGGCAAGCCTGCCTGGGCGCAACCTCAGGAGGAGACCGTCGCAGTGATTCAAGCAGGTGGCGCTAGGGGGAACGCGCTGCAGGCTGGAACGGCAGAGCGGGATAAGCCTCATCGGCAGAGGTCGTCCACCAGCCGCCTGGTTTGAACCGTGCAGCTCGAAGACGACGCCGCACGGCCACGGCGGGGCACAGCAGCGTCCCTCGGACACCGCACTGCCGGGCGGCCTTGGGTCGAACTGCAACCGGTGAGTGTCTCTGTTCCGGTGCAAGGCGACGCCGAAACCGGCGCTCGCCACCGCCATCTGGGATCGCCGGCTACGGGCCCGGCGGTCAACCCCGGCATTCCGGCTGGCATCCCACGGCGACCTCCGGTGGTCGGCATGCCCTGCGGATCGAGCCCTGGTCCGGGAGAACAACGAAACGTTTTGCGCGGCGCGTCAGGAGCCGGGAAGGCGGCCGGAAGTCAAACAATTATGAATGAAAATGTTTTCTTCGCCCCGCCGGGGCATCGCCCTTTACTTCACGGTGGCGTCCGGTTTCAACCCCGTCTTCTCGTAAAGCTTACGGCGGCTCTCTTTGTCGCCTCTGGCGATATCCCAGGCGATCTCGGCGACGCGGTCCACGTGTTCGCGCGGCACGACCACGACGCCGTCGCCGTCCGCCACCACAAAGTCTCCGGGACGCACGAGCACGCCGCCCACCACCACCGGCCGGTTGATGGCCCCGGCTTCAATACGACCGGGCCGCGTGCCTCCCCCGATGTATTTCGAATACACGGGAATCTTCTGAAGGATCAGCTCGTCGCTATCGCGGCACGGACCGTTGGTGATCACGCCCATCATGCCGCGCGAGCGCCAGTTCAGCGCGTTGTTGGACCCGATGAAACCGGTGTTCTCGATCCCCTGAGCGTCGATGACCACCACATGGCCCGGCCGCAGAATCCGCGAGAACAATTCCGGAGCGTATGTGCGGTACCACTCGCTGTGCCACTTCCGGAATTCCTGGTAAGACAGGGGCGGCGCAGGCGGGCGGTTGGTGGGCACATACTGATAAGTGATGGCGACACCGTAGATCCGGTGCGCCAGCCTGTCAGTGGGATCACGCCACAGGGGGCGGATCGAGTGATCCATCACGCCGATGTCCTGAAGACCGATGGCTTGCATGGCGTCAATCACGTCGCTGACGCGAAGGCCCTCGAATTTCTTCACCAAGGGCATAGGGTCCTCGCCGCTCGTGTCGGGGTAGGAAAGCAGATTGACGCCCTCGCGAAGCTGTTCGTCGGTAAACTGAGGCGGTGCCTGCTGGGCCCGCCCGGTCAATGCCACAACGGCGATGAAGAGAGACAAGGTTCGCGCCATGCCGCTGAATGTACCACAGCGGCCTCCAGCCGGCGCACAGGCTGATTTGGCTTATTTATCGGTGAGGGCCGCCACACCGGGCAGCATCAGTCCAGCGAGAAACTCAAGCGAGGCTCCTCCCCCTGTCGAGACATGGGAGATTTGATCCGCCACGCCGGCCGCCTTGACCGCTTTCTCCGAATCGCCGCCACCCACCACCGAGAGAGATCCGGAAGCGGCCACGGCCTTGGCCACCGCCACCGTACCTGCATCAAACGGCGGCTTTTCGAAGACTCCCATCGGCCCGTTCCAAATGATGGACTTCGCCTTGGCGATTTCCGCTGTGTACAGTTCTATGGTTTTCGGACCGATGTCCACGCCCGCAGCATCGTCTGGGATGCTCTCAACCACTCGAGAAGGCGCGCCGGCTTCGACCTGCGCGGCCACCACATGGTCCACCGGGAGCATCAGCTTGTCGCCGGCCTTGGCGAGCAATTCCCGAGCCAGTTCCACTTTGTCGGGCTCGACCAGCGATTTACCCACCGGCTCGCCCTTGGCCAGCTTGAAGGTGTAAGCCATCGCACCGCCGATCAACAAGCGGTCCACGATCTTCAACAGGTTTTCGATCACCTCGATTTTGTCAGATACCTTCGCACCACCAAGGATGGCGATACAGCGGCGCGGCGGGTCCTGCGTAACCTTGGTCAGATACTCCAACTCTTTTTCCATTAGCAGGCCGGCCGCCGATTTGGATACGAAACGTGTAATCGCTTCCGTCGAAGCGTGCGCTCGATGCGCCGAACCGAAGGCGTCGTTGACGTAGCAATCGCAACCGGCCGCCAACTGCCGGGCGAACTCCGGATCGTTCTTTTCCTCCTGGGGATGGAAGCGGACATTCTCCAGCAGGATGACGCGGTCCGATCCCTCCTTCAGCTTTTCTACCTCGGGCCCGATGCAGTCCGGCGCCATCACCACCGGCTCGCCGAGCAACTCCTGGAGGCGCACCGCCACGGGCTTGAGGCTCATCTCGGGGTTGGGCTTTCCCTTGGGCCTCCCCAGATGGCTGGCCAACACAAGGCGGGCGCCCTGCTCCAATGCGTACTTGATGGTGGGTAGGGAAGCGCGAATGCGCTTGTCGGAGGTGATTTCCTGCCCTCCAGGCGCCAACGGCACATTGAAATCCACACGCATGAAAACCAGCTTGCCCTTCAGATCCAGATCGCGGATGGAAAGCTTCGGCATCCGATTCCTCCTGAACCTCCGATCGTATCACGCGGGGCGCGAGCTGCGGACCCTCACTTTTCCCTTTCCGGCACTCCTTGCAACTGGGGATGCAAACCGGCCGCGCGATAGGCTTCCAGTAATGCGCCGGCCGCGGGCCCGTACACCGGCGGCCGGCACTGATTGCCCTCTTCTTGTTCGACCAGCCGCGCGAAGTGCTCACGCAACAGATCGCTGCGGAACACTCCTCCGAGGTAGGCCACCGGCACCCGCGCGCCGGGCGCAAACAACTGCCGACGCACGGCCGCCACTAGCGCCGCCAACTGGCCGGCGGCCGCTTCCAGAATCTCCCGGGCGACCGCGTCACCTGCCCTGCCCGCCCGATCCACCAGTTCGGCCAAGGCCGCGATGCGGGGGCGCGAGAAGTCGGTTGTATAGAAGCGATGCAGTAACTCATTGGCTGAGGAGGCTCCGGTGGCCTCCAACAACAACCGTCGCAGCTCGGTCGCCGGTCCCCAGCCTTCCTCCTGCCGCAAGGCGGCGCGTAGCGCCTGTCGCGTAAGATCGAAGCCGCCGCCTTCATCACCGAAGATGTACCCCCAGCCTCCGGCCCGCGCGGTGCGGCCCTCGCGGTTGCGCCCGTACGCAATCGAGCCGGTGCCCGCGATGGCAATCATCCCGGGCTGGCCGGCGGTCGCGCCTGCCAGCGCGATCATGGCATCGGTGGTCACGATCAACCGCTCGGCGCACAAGATTTGCTCGAGTAAGGCCCGCTTGTCTTCCGGTCCGCCGCTGAAGCCCAGGCAGGCCACGCGGAAGCGGATCTGGGCCGGGTTCAGGCCGGCGCTGCGGCACGCCTCGCCCAGCGACTCGGTGACGGCACGCATGAACTTCTCCCGCCCTTCGGGGCCGCCGACATGGTTGCAAGGGCCACCACGCCCGTAACCCAGCACACGTCCCGTCTCATCGCCGATGAGTGCGGTCGTGGCCGACTGCCCACCGTCCACTCCAAGGAACATTCGCTCCTCCTAGTCGACGCGATATAAGCGCGCCCCGTTGCGCTCGCCCAGCAGCGTCACTCCCCAAACCACAGCGTTCTTACGAAAATCCTCCGCCCCGAAATCATCATCCCAAATCAGCAGGTGGTGCACACCGCGCCTCTTCAGCTCTTCGACGGCGGCGCGTCTCAAACCCAGGGGCGGCGGGGTTTCCGCTTCTTCAGGCTGATCGCTTAACAGCCGCCACTGGCCAGAAGCGCTGCGACCCTCCACGCGCAGGCGCACACGGTGCTGATCGCGAGCGCACTCCAGAGTCACGCGATCCACCCGCTCTGGCCGCCCGAAATCCACCTCGATGAACATCCCCGCGAAGAGCGTCTGCCAGCTTCGCCAGCGCGTCGCAGGGCTGTTGTCGAATGCCATCTGCACGTCCCAGGGATTAGGGTGGGCGCGCAGGCGCCAGCGCGGATGTCTCACCAACTCACCCTCTGCGTGGAAGAAACGCAGCTCGCCGACGCTCCAATGATCGGGCCCGCCCTGGTTGGTCTGCACCACACGGAGACCGCGCAGCGGCTCGTCAGGAAAGCGGAACGTCAGGCGTCGCTGCGGCGGGTACTCAGGGATGATCGCACTCCAGAGAATATCTCCCAACGTGTTGTTGAAAGCTGCCTGGTAGACGACCAAAATCTCGCGCGTAGTGTACGCATCAGGAACTTGATTAAAGGTCAGAATCTTCGAGCCCGGAGGTGTCGAATCCTCCACTAGGCGAGCGATCGGATAAGGAGGACTCTTGCGGGTCAACCAGGATTCTTCCGGTTCGAGGCGCAGCGCCTGACGGAGCGGGATTTTCGTGAGCCGCCAGGCATTGGGGTCGCAGTAGAGGCTGAGGACGTCAGGCCACGATGTCACCGCATGCGCCAGGACCGCCAGCATGGCGACCGCGCGCCAGCGCGCCAGCACCAGCCCCATGGCCAGCGAGATCAACGGCACGGCCGGGATCAAGAAGCGTGTACCGATGTTGGCAGCATAAGGAAGACCGAATAGCAAGCCGGCGGCCAGCAGGCGCCGCCCGGCGGGATGGCTCAAAGCCCCCAGTGCCACCGGCGACAGCAGAAACAGGGGACCCAACAACCCGCACAGCACCGTACCCCGCACCGTCACCTCCAGCGGAATCTCCCAGTGGCTTTTCAGGCCGATGTAATTCCGCATGTGGTGCCGATACTCTTCCTCGAAGGAAATGTGCACGTAAGGATTGGGGAACCAACGATTGAAAAAGGGCGAGAAAGGATTGTGCAGCCAGATGGCATTCTTGGCGACCCATGGGACGATGGGGATCAAAGCACACAGGCTCAGCGTCACCAGCGGTCGTATCAGAGGCTGACGTGCACGCCGGAGTTTCCAGGCGACGAACCCAAGTGCGTAAACCAGGCCCACGAAAGCCGTATACTTGGCGGCGTAGCAGAATCCGGCGATGAGTCCGATGAGCGGCAGCAATCGAGGATTCCGCTCCTGGTCCCAGACCTGCACCAGGTAGAAAAGCACGAAGAGCAAAAAGGCGACCGCCACATCGATGTAAGCTGTGGTGCCGTCCTGGCCCACCACCGGGCTGAGGTAAGTGAACATCGCCCCAACAGCACCGGCAGCGATCCAACCGAATCGTCGCGCCCAGGCCAACATGGCGAGCGGCAAGGCCGCCAGGAACCCGAAATGCACCAAGGCGGCCGAGGAGTGGCGCCCGATCGAGAACGCGAACAGGTACAGCATCTCCACACCCTGGGAAAGGTTGGCGTACATGTTCGTGGTGATCGGTTCGAATCCGCGATGGCGGAGATAGCGCGCCACCAGACCGAGATGATACGTACTGCCGTCCGGGCTCATCTCCGGCGCCATGGCGTTGAAAAAGTAAAGAACCGTGAACGGCACGCCAACCAGCAGGAGTGTGCGTTTCCAGAAACGCGGCAGAGGCGGTGGCTCAGAGCCAACCGGGCGGTGCAGGCCGCGCGCCCAAGCCACAATCAGAACCGCCAGCCCGAACGTTTGAAAAACGCCTTTGCGCGCCAGGCCGAGGGTGGCGGCCACAAACACAAGCTGACTCAAGCAGGCAGCCCCTGCCGCCAGCGCGAACAGTCTTTCTTCCACGCGGAAGAATTTCAGTCCCAGGGCGCGGAGCAGTAAAGTTCCCAGAGCGATCGAGACCGCCAGTGTGAGCGCGGCACCGAACAGAATGTAGAACGCCTGCGGCATTACGACCGAAGCCTCGCGAGGCTTGGAATCCGCGGACGGGTCATTCCAAGAAGCCCGCGCTCTGGAGGATAAAGCCTAGTTTGGCGCCGTCGGCGGCCGCCACCCAGGGCTTGTCGACCTCCAGATTCACGAAATTGTGCAGATCGGTGCGCAGCCACTCCGCGGGCACCGCTTTCTCGTAACGATACTGCCCACCCTTCGCATAATGAATCCGGTCCAGCAGGCGACCGTTAATCGAGATGGTGATCGTGACCGGACCCCGCTGGGAAAAAGTCGCTTCCGGTACGGAAAACTCCATGACATAGCGGAGGTGCTGTGTCGAAGGCAGTCGGAACATCAGTTCGGCACGGGGTTCTAACCAACGCCAGGAGCCGGCCTCCAGATGGCGGCTCACGCCGCGGACAAAATGCGCTTCGGCGTTGGGAGCACTCATCGTGATGAAATGCGTGACGGGACTCGGCTCGGGCCCGGCCATGGGCCGTCTTTGCACCGGCGGTGCGTAGGTGTCGGGGATGCTGGTGCAACCGGCCAGAAACAGGCAGGTGACGAGCGCGGTCCGAGAGTGATGCCTCACGAAACAGCGAGTATAACGGATTCTCTGCGCAGGCTTCCAGGGCGCTTAGACTTGCTCCGGCACGACGTAAGGCTCGCGATACCGGCGCGTCAGCAGCTGGTCCGCCTCCGGATCATTCACGAAGCGCTCGCGTGCCGGGTCGAATCGCAACTTGCGGCCCGTCCGATAGCTGATATTCGCCAGATGACACAAAGCCGCCGAGAGGTGACCTTCTTCGACGTCACACCAGAGGTCGGTGTGCCGGCGGGTGCGCACAGCTTTGAGGAAGTTCTCAACCAGGGGCGTGGTGTCCCACCTTCGCGGCTCGACGAATTTCATCTGCTCGGCGATTTCCATCTTCTCACCACGGTAGATCTGGAACCCATCCAGGTCCACGGTCATCACGCCTTCGCTGCCGAAGAAAATGTTACCGATGTAATTCTGGCCGTCGCGCACGATGCCGGCCTCACCGGTCGTGAGCAGCCCGCGCACCTCAAACACCAGAAGGCAGTCGCCGTAATCGAACTCAGCAATCTGCGTGTTCGGCGTCTCCTGATCGTCGTCGTAGACGTACTTGCCACCGGTTGAGTGGATCACAGCAGGCAGGGTTGACTTTCCCAATCCCCAGCGTGCGATGTCCATCTCGTGCACGCCCTGGTTGCCGATGTCGCCATTTCCGGTGTCCCAGAACCAATGCCAGTTGTAATGAAAGCGGTTGGGATTGAAGGGGCGCCACGGCGCCGGGCCCAGCCACAGGTCGTAGTTCACACCGGGAGGAACCGGACCGTCCGGCTGCCTGCCGATCGAACGTCGCCGTTTGAAACAGAGGCCCCTTGCCATATACAGCTTGCCGATGGCGCCGTGCCGGAGCAACTCGATGGCGCGACGCTTGTGAGCGATGCCGCGGCTTTGCATTCCAACCTGAACGATGCGGTTGTACTTGCGCGCCGCTTCGATCATCTTGCGGCCTTCGAAAACGTTGTGGCTGGCAGGTTTTTCAACGTAAACATCCTTGCCGGCCTGGCATGCCCAAATGGTCTGCAATGCGTGCCAATGATTGCAAGTGGCGATGGACACCGCATCCACATCGCGATCCTCAAGCAGTTTGCGGTAATCCTCATACACTTTGGGCTTGAAACCCTGCACCTTTTCCGCCAAGGCCACAGCCCGCTCAGACTCCGCGCTGTCAACGTCGCACACCGCGCTCACCCGGGCGTTGGGATGCGATCCGAAAACCGTGATGTGATCCCTGCCGCGTCCCCGCACGCCCACCACCGCCACATGGGTTCGCTCATTGGCGCCCAAAATCGGCGCTGCTGTAGTGCCCACGAGAAATGCCCGACGGTTCATCTTCGCTTCACCTCTCTCGCCGCTCAGGCCAAGGACCCGACACTTGCCGGCGCGGGCACCGGTGAGGGTCACCGGCAGCCGCGCCGGCGCATGAGGCCGCGCCGCAGCAATCCGGCCACACCGATCGGACCCCGGCCTTTAGTGGCCCTTCAGCTCGAAATCGTAACGGCCGGAACCCACTTCGAAAACGATCTCGTTCCGGGTCTGTTGGGCCCCGCTGATGCCCGCGACGCCTGAGACGAACTGGTCGCCCTTCCAGACCGTGCGTCCGGACTCGGTCACCTCGATCTGCTGCCAGTTGAACTTCGGCAGCCGGATCTCCGCGCTGCTGCCCACCGGGATCACGGCCTCGAGCCGGATGCCGTCCGGCGTCCGGCTCCAGCGGCTCAGCACCTGGCCGCGCAGGGTCTGTGTGTCCCCGGAGGCCCAAACCAAATCGCGCACCGCTCCAGGGACGATGTGGATCCGCTCGAAACCGGGCCGTTCGACGTCCAGTTCGATGCCCGCCAAAGCGCGGTAGAACCAGGCTCCCACACTACCGAACATCGGGTGATTGTGCGAATTCATGGCCGGGCCGGTCTTGTTCTGCCAAAGCTCCCACAAAGTGGTGGCGCCGTTTTCGATCATGTAGCCCCAGCTCGGGTAGCTGGTTTGAGTGGCCAGCTCATAAGCCAAGGCGGTCTGGCCGCGCCGTGTCAGCAGCTCCATGATGTACTTGGTCCCGATGATCCCGGAGCTCAGATGCGTGTTCTTGTAGTAGACGATATCGTCGCGCAGGTGGGAAAAAACGGCACCCTGGACCTCTTTAGGTGCCAGGTCCAGGTAGAGCGCCAGCGTGTGGGCCGTTTGGCTCGCGTTGGCGTAGGTATTGTCCGGATTTCGGAATTTCTTGTTGAACGCTTCCCGGATTTCCTGGCTCAGTTTGGAGTAAGTTGCCGCATCCTCCTTGCGCCCCAGGATCTCAGCGATTCGCGCCGTAAGGTGTGCACTGTAGTAATAGTAAAACGTCGAAACCAGTTCGCCGGGAGTCCTTTCCACCGGCACCCAGTCGCCGTAATAGCTGTAACTCAGGATGCCGTCCTGAGCTTTGGATCGCTGAAACTCAGTCCAGGCCTTGATGCCTTCAAAATGTTCCTCCAAAATGCGGCGATCACCGTAATAGAGGTAAAGATACCAGGTGATCAGGGGATAGGCGGCGCCCCAGGCCGGGTCCGCGGGCCGGCGTCCGTACTTGTGGGGAACCGTGTCGGTCAAGCTGCCATCCGTCCCCTGAATGTCGCGGATGTCGCGCAGAAAGTTCGCGAAAAAGGCGGCCGAATCGTAGTTCCACAGCGTGCTCTCGGTATACAGATGAGCATCCGCCAGCCAACCCATACGTTCGTCACGCTGGTTGCAATCGGTGGGCACGCTGTGCAGATTGCTGCGGATGCCCCACAGGATGATGCGTTGGATCTGGTTGAGAATGGGCTTGGAGGCGGCGAAGTTCCCGTGCGGCTTTACATCGGTGTGCACGACCCGGCCGCGCAGCGTGTCTAAGCGGGGGGTGCCCGGGAATCCCGTCAACTCGACGTACCGGAACCCGTGATAGGTGAAACGTGGTTCCCAGATCTCTTCCTCGCCATCGCCGCGCAAGATGTAGGTGTCCGTGGCCCGGGCCCGGCGCAGGTTTTCGACGTTGATCATGCCGTCGTCGTAGATGAGCTCGGCATGACGCAATCGGACGACGGTGCCGCGCGGTCCCCGTACGCGCAGGCGGCACCAGCCGGCGAAGTTCTGTCCCATGTCGAAGACATAGACCCCGGGTCTGGGATTCGTCATTTTCAGAGGGGTGATCGTGTCCGTCACCCGGATCGGCGGCATCATCTGGGCCGACAACACGCCCTTGGGCGGATCCACCACCGTGGCCGCCTGCCAACCCGCATCCACATACCCCGGACGGTCCCAGCCCGGCGTTTCCAGACGGGCGTCATAGGTTTCACCGTCATAAATACTGTCCGACACGATGGGGCCCTGTCGGACCTTCCAACTCGCATCGGTCACGATTTCGGCACGCTGTCCGCCTTCCATTTCGATGTTCAGTTGCAGCAGCGCGGCACGCGACCCATACCAGCCCTGGCCCAGGATGAGTCCGACTGCGTTGGCGCCCTGATGGAGTAAGTTCGTAACATCATAGGCAGTGTAGAGCACTCGCTTCTCGTAGGTGGTCCAGCCCGGATCCAGCACGTGATCGCCCACTTTCCGCCCGTTGATCCGCAGCTCGTAATAGCCCAAACCTGAAACGAAGGCCCGCGCGTGCACCGGACGCGCAGGCAGGTTGAACTCCTTGCGGAGCTGATTGGCGCCTCCGATCCACTTGCCCTTCCAGTCCGACGGGCTCAGCAAGCCCATGGAGAAGCGTGCCGGCCGACTGAACGGACTCGCAGCCCCTTTGGAATCCCACCAGCGCACCTTCCAGTAGTAGGTGCGGCCGCTTTCCAGCGGCTTGCCACCATAGACCACGTGAGTCGACTGCGATCCCTCAACGCGGCCGCTGTCCCACACCTCGCCGGTGTTCACTTCCGGACGGGTTGAGACCAGAACCTGCCAGGCGGTCTGCTTCTGACCGCGCTCGGGGTGTTCGAGCACCCAGGAGAAACGCGGACGTGCGACGTCCACAACCTCTGGGTTGACCAGATACTCGGTGCGCAAACCGGTCGGAGCCTGGGGCTGCGCCCCCAGGACCGCGACCAGTGCCAAGGGCAACATAATTCGCTCGCTCTTCATAAAAATTCCTCCAAACCTGCCAATTGTAGCGGAAGCGGCGGTTCAATGGGCGGCCCCCAACCATAGGGCCAGCAGGTTCCACCCGACCAGCGCGGCAAAAAACACGTTGGCGCGCGCCAGCAAGCGCACCCGCCCGCTCCGCCAGCAGTACAGGCCCAGCAACACCGCCAGTCCTTTCACCAGGATCAGCCCGGCCAGGGCCGACCCGCAGATCTCCATCAGCAGCCGCACCAAGGGATTCGCTTCCTGAACGCCGCAGCTTAGAAACGCCAGAGTGCTGAGCATATCAAGCAATTGGAGGCAGGTGAACTGGAGCAGGAGCACCATAAACACCTGACTCCAAAATAGGGCAAATGCCCGCGGAGGGTAAAGGATGTTTTGGGCCGGACGGTACTGGGAGCTTAGTTCTAAGGTCGAAGTCAGACCAACTCGAAGCTTTGGCCCCGCTCGGGGATCACCACATCCAGTCCGTAGCGCTCGCCAATAACTTGCGCCAAGGCCTCTGACTGCGCCGGCTCGCCGTGCACCAGGAAGACCCGCTTCAGAGTTCCAGCCATAGGTTTCATCCAGGCGAGCAGCTCCTGCTGGTCCGCATGGCCGCTCAGTTCGTTCAGCGTCTCGACCTCGGCACGCAAGCGCAGCGGCTCGCCGAAAATCGGCACCTCCGGCATCTTGTCCACCAGTTTCCGTCCCAGCGTGTTGGCCGCCTGGAAGCCCGTGATCAGCACGGTGTTGCGCGGGTCCTGGATGTTGTTCTTTAAGTGGTGGAGAATCCGGCCGGCTTCGCACATGCCGGAGGCGGAAATCACCACGAAGGGGCCTCGCAGGTCGTTCAGGGCCTTCGACTCTGCCACGTCTTTGATGAGCTTCAGGCGTGGAAACTGAAACGGATCCTGGCCCTGCCGGATGTAGCGGCGCGTCTCTTCATCATACAGTTCCTGATGGTTGCGGAAGACCTCGGTGATTTCGACCGCCAGCGGGCTGTCGACGAAGATGGGAATCGAAGGGATGCGGCCCTGATCCGACAGCTCGTGCAATAAGAGGAGCAACTGCTGCGCGCGGCCCACGGCAAAGGCAGGTACGATGATCTTGCCGCCGCGGGCGCACGTGCGGTTGACGACGTTGGCCAGCTTGTCAGCTACCGCTCCCGCGGGCTTGTGCAGGCGCGCACCATAGGTGCTTTCCAGGATGAGATAGTCGGCAGGCGGCAGTGGTTCGGGATCGCGCGTGATGGGCAATCGTGTGCGTCCTACGTCGCCCGAAAAGACCAGCCGAACCCGCTTGCCCTCAGCACGCCCGATCAGCAGGATGGCCGCTGACCCGAGGATGTGGCCGGCGTCGTAGGCTTCCCACTCCAGGCCGTCCTCGAGCGGCAGGCGGCGTCGCAGGGGTGCTGGTCGAAACAGCGGCAACACGGCTTCGACATCTTCCGTCCTGTAGAGAGGTTCAACCATTTGAAGCGGGGTGCGCCCATCCAGGGCGCGCCGTCGCAGCGTGCGCTTGTTCAAATACTCCGCGTCCTTCTCCTGTAAATGCGCGGCGTCGCGCAGCATCGGCGCACACAGATCCGCCGTGGCCTCCGTGGCATGAATCGGACCTCGAAAACCCTGCCGGACCAGGCTGGGCAGGTTGCCGCTGTGATCAATATGCGCGTGTGAGAGGATCACCGCCTCGACGGCTTCCGGCGGGAAGGGAAAGTTCGTATTCCGTTCGCGCGCTTCGGCACGGCGGCCTTGGTAAAGACCGCAGTCCAACAGGTACCGGCGTCCATTTACGCGCACTTCGTGCATCGAGCCGGTCACCGTCTGAACCGCTCCCCAAAATACAACCTGCATAGCCCCAGATTAGCAATCCCGCCGTGTAGTATTATCAAAGCGCGATGGAGGGATCATGACGCACAACCAGAACTTCGGACGGCGCCAATTCCTGACGGCCACGACAGCTTTGGCGTCCGCACCGGCGGTGCTCAGCCAGATGGGCGCCAACAAGCGCCTCGGTGTAGCCGTCATCGGAGTGGGTACGCGAGGTTTTCAACTGTTGCGTGAAGCGCAAAAGGTGCCCGACACCGAGATCCGCGTGATCTGCGATCTCTACGACGGGAATCTGAAGCGCGCCAAGGAATTCACTGTCAACCAGAAAGTCCGCCTCACAAAGGTCTGGGAAGAGGCGGCCGTAGACCGCGACGTGGACGTTGTGATCATCGCCACGCCGGATTTTTGGCACGCGCCGCAAGTCATAGCGGCCGCCGAGGCCAGAAAAGACATCTATGTCGAGAAAGGCTGGTGCACCAAGCTGGAGGACGCCAAGCGCATGCGTAAGGCGGTCAAGGACAACAAGGTCGTCATGCAACTGGGGCACCAGTACAACAGCCTGCCCACCTTTCACCGTGCCCGACAGATCTATCAGTCCGGCGAGCTGGGAAAAGTACCGCTGGTTCGCACTTATATCGACCGCACGAATCCCTGGCCCGAATGGCAGTTTTATACCGCCTATAATATCCAGCAGCCGCCCAAGGACGCTGGGCCGGACACCATCGACTGGGAACGGTTTGTCGCCAACGCCACCAAGCGGCCCTTTGACGTCGAACGTTTCTTCAAGTGGCGCTGCTGGTGGGAGTACTCGACCGGGATCGCCGGCGACCTCATGAGCCATCTGTGGGATTCCGTCAACATGGTCATCGGCATGGGAATCCCGGAGAGCTGTGTCACCCAGGGCAACCTGTATTTCTGGAAAGACGGACGCGACGTGCCCGACATGTGGCATGTGCTCTTCGATTATCCGAAGCGCGAACTGGCCATCACATTCGCCTGCTGCTTCCACAACCGGCATGTGGGCGAAGTGGCGCAGTATCTGGGCCGCGAGAAGACCCTGGAAGTGTCGCCGCTATTCTGCCGTACCTACGCAGCCGAGTGGAAGCCGGAGTTCAAGGAGCGCCTCGCCGAAGCACGCAAGCTGGCGGAAAAGGCCGGGCTTCAACCCTGGGAGATGCCGGTGCCGCCCGATTATTCCTTCAAGAAGGGTGAACTCGAGGTCAGCAGTCACATGGAGAATTTCTTCGAGTGCGTCCGCACGCGTCAGGAGCCGCGCTGCGGTGTGGATCGCGCCTTTGAAGAGGCGGCCACCATCTGCATGTCGGTCGAGGCCTACCGGCGCGAGCGTCGCGTCCGCTGGGACCCGGTGCGGGAAGAGATCGTCTGAGGGCAGCGGCAGACCGAGTGCCGCACCAGGGCACCGCGAAGGCAGGCTGGCGGTAAGTCGCGGGTTAACGCCGGACGCCTGGCTTGTGTGCGTGCAAGCCGCAGGGCAACATACGCTAGGGAACAAAATTTTCCAGTACCTGGGACACTTTGCATGAGGCTACACCTCGCTGCACCGGGCGTCCGGCCCAATGGGGATCTCCACCAACCCATCCGGCTCGAAGACAAAGCGCCCCGCCTCGTCGCGAACGCGGCGAGTGTCGAAATAAAACAGCGGTGGCAAAGCTTCCCGCAATGTGTGCAAACGAGCGACGGCGTGCAGCCAAACACCTGTATGGCCCCCCACCAACACCGCCTCGCCGCGCTCCCGGCAGGCCCTCAGCTTTTCGACCAGTTCGCAGCCGGCCACCAGCAGGCCTTCTCGACCGGGCCCCACGGCGACCCCCTCGGGTTCCGGTCGAAGGTCAAAGCCGTGTCGGGCCGCCAGGGCCCTCTCTTTCTCACCTTGTAGGTGCAGTGTCAAATTACGAAGCACGCGAAATTTCTGATTGGATTCGTTCGACATAATTCATCTGTCTGTTGATTTTGTGCCGCGTCGGGGTTGGCGGACGTCACTCAGCAGTCCCTGCTGCATCAACGGTGCTTGGAATCCCCTTCGCGGATTCAGCGGCATCTCGGGCAGCAGGCGAAGCTTCTCCCAAAACTTCAGCACCTCGTCGAGTTTCTGCTGAGTGATGGGATCCTGGTGCGTCAGTGATGGCTCGCGCATCCCGTGGTGATGGTAAATGTTGCGTAACTCGGTCAGGTTGTCCCAGAAACGCGCCAGCCCGGCCATCTCCGGCGAAAGCTGCTCAGGCGACGTCTTGAGTGGGTCTGAACATTTCTCTAGAAATTTGTGCGTGGCGTACCGCACGTCTTTATACTTCAGCCATTGCCGGATCCGCTTGAGCTTTCCCCGTTTCCAAATGGCCCAGGAAATCGTCCACTCGTGCATCAGTCCGAGTGCTGCCGGCAGGTTCTGCCGGGCGAGAAGGTGATCCACCAGACGCGCCTGGCGGCGTAGTTCCGCCTCGTTGAGTTCGACGCCTTTTTTGGGGACGTCGCGATCCGGACCGGGCGTACAAGCCAGGGGGCCGAGCGGCTTCAGCAGCCTGTCCACCAGCTCCGAAGCGAGCGGAAGTCGGCAGCCCTGCTCAAGAAGTCGCTCCATTGTCTTCGCCCGGCTTTCAAGATCGCGCACTGCGAACCCCAGTTCCAGTGGCAGCCCTGAGGTGTAGGCGTGCGAAACCTCCTTCAACACCTCGGTCACATCCCGGGCCCCCGTGTCATCCGGACAGCGGGTTCGCAACAGTTCGGCGATCGGCAGAGCGCTGCCCGTTTCGGCCAGCACCTGAATGGCATGGACCCACAGGGGGAATTCCAACAATGGCGCAAGGTCAAGAAACGGGCTCGGCCCGCCGCCCGCCTGTAGCAGCCCATAGACCGCACGCTTCACGCGGACCATCTTCAGGGCCGACAAATACAGCGCCGCGATGTACATGAGAAAGGAAAAATGCCGAAACCCGTGGGTGACGTCCACGGTGAGGTTCGCCTCCGGGAATCGAGAAACGCCATCCAGGATGACGCGCAGAAAGGTTTCAACGTCGCTTTGGGTACTACCCTCAGGCACTCGGATCATATCAAGACGCACCCTGTGGGCCAGCTCGCTATGGAGAACCGGCCAGGTCTGTTCGGCAGCCTCACCGGTGCACAGCGCCAGAACGAGGGAAGGCTTTTCTTCGGCCGGCAGCAGTTCGTACAGAGCGACAGGGGCAAGTCTCGCTCGAAACGTGCTCCCGTCTAAGGAATACTCGGCCTCCTGCGCCCTGATGCCGAGGACCGTGAGAAGAACGTGTTCACTGCGTGCTGGTTCCATCTTGATGCTAGTCTAGCCGCTGCGCAGCAGCCCACCCAGGGCCGGTCGGGACTACAGAAACGCCTGGGCACACCTCCGGCTTGCAAATGTTCGCGGCAGGCGGTTCCTCACCGCACGAGAAGCAGGGAACTCGCACCCGGACGCTGTCGGAAGGCCCAGGCAGATGAGGGCCCGCGCCTTCAAGAAACGCCGCACATTGCCGGGCCGCACCGGTAAACCGAACAGATCGTCGGCCCGGCAACCGACGCCTGGCACTATTTGGAAAACCGCCCGTAGCCCGCATTCGTCTTGCCGCCCACGCCCCAGGCATCCAGAGCCTGTTCCAATAGGGTCATCGCCAGCGCCGCCCATTTGCGGCCTTCCTCGCCCGGGACGTCACACTCCACGGCAAAGCGAAACTTCCCGGTAACTGAAAGGAAGGGGACGGGATTGGGAGCATCGAAATCTGTGGGCGCGTTGCGCCGGTCGTTCGGGTCCGCCATATAGTAGGGACCGTGGTGCGGTGTCATCACGTCCAGAACCAGCCCCCCGTTTGCCTGCTTTAACGATTCGGGCAAGATCCAGGCGTCATGAAACACAATGTGTCCGGCATCTTCCGTAACCCCGAACAATTCGCGAAAATGGCGGCCCGGCCGCTTGACAGTCATGCCATCAGGCCGGGTCTCTTCGACTTCGCGACGATACTCCGCATCCCGTGTTCCCCCCACTCGGTCGCAGTAATGGCTGGCGAGCCCTTTAAGCGCCGAACCGGGAATGATGGGGGTCCCGTAAGTATGGTGGAGGGTGATGCCCGTCTCCAAGACGTTTTCGGCACCCAGGCCTATGATCAGTCTTCCGCGCACGCGCAACTCGCGGGTTTCCGCAGAGGCTGTGCACTGCTTCCACCGCTCGAACGCCTTCTGGTATAAGGTAGCCGCGAGTCTGGCCGCTCTCCTTGCAGCTTCCAGGAGATTTCGTGTTCCGGCTCCATTGTCATTGGTGGTTGGCAGGTAGCGGCTCAAAAGGAGACCGGCATGCGCCTGTCCGGCGGTCAGGTCAAGCACGTGCTGCAAGCTCGCGCGACAGGTCGGCAAAGCGGCCATCACTCCTCCTCACCCGGCTGGACCTTCAGGTAGGCCTCGGCATAACGCTTGAACCAGACCGCGCAGCGCAGCAGCTCGCGTGTCATCCACTGATAGCGGACCAGATCCGCCTTGCGGACTTCATCGAGCAGCACGGCGCGGTTGGGCGCCAGTCCGGAGACCTCCGCCAGATCCTCGAGCAGGCGGTGAAACTCCGGGTTCCGGGACTGACCGCGAACGTCCGCGGCCCCCTTTGCCTCGTAGAACGTCAAAGCCTGGCAAAGGCCGCACTGCTGGATCAGCGCAGGCAATCGCAAACACAAGCGCCCGTATTCTCTCGCCCAAGGCTCGTTGCTCGCAGCGCGGATTCTCTGAAAGGCTTTTTCGGCCCGTTGCTGCTCGCGTGTGCGGACCACGGCAGTCTCAGGCATGATTTCCTCCGAAGACGCAGCGCACACGCCCTTTGCCCACTGTGGCCTTACCGCCGATTTGCAGCAGGAGCGGGTCGGCGCAGAATTTCATCAAAAGGTCCTGGCTGCTGAGGCCGACGTCGCCGTACACACGGTCACACCACACCAAACCGCAAAGCACGGACTCAGCCGGCAGGTACTCCTCGTACCACAATGCCCCGCGGGCCACGGTTTTCTGCTCGTCGCTGATGCGCACCCTGGCGGAGATTTCCGTAGCGGTCTCACAAAAGTAATTGAACGTGTCGTCGGAGACCACGACGAACCGCTCCTGAAAGAGTCTCTGCCAGTCCGCCTGTTCTGGAAACACCAGTGCAGCCAGCTTTTCCGCCCATGCACGGGCCTCATCGGAGGGGACAGCCTGAAGGTCAAGGTCCTCCAGGAACAGGACCTCGCGCACTTGTCCCGCCGGTGACTTCTGAGTTTGAGGCCCCGAGGCCTGCTGCGCGACGGGCGCGATCAGCGCGGATGTCACTCCGGCAGGAACCGTCGCCTGGCCGGCCGAGGGCTGCGGCGGCGCGGCAAACGTCGTGTCCGCGATCTGGGAATCCCGGTTCAGGCGGGCAAGCGCCAGCGGACAACTCACCCAGGCGAAGGTGCCGTACACGCTGCGCACCGGCAGGCACACCAGTCGCGCATCGGTAAACACCAGGCTACCGGAATTGGTGCCTGTTTCCAGCTCGCTGTATGCGACTCCGAAGGCCGCGCGCAACAGACGACCTTGCAGGTCATCCCTCTTGCGCACATCCGATGAGGCGCCGAAGTAGTCGGCGAGCACGCCTTTAACCGCGCTCCCGGGAACCACTGGCCAACCGGTTGCCTTTTCACGCTGAATCGGCAAATCGATGAACCCCACGCCGACGCCGGTTCCCACGTGCAGCGGGGTGAGAGCGTGCAACCAATAAAGTCTTGTCGGAGCCTTCCTTTGGGAATTCTGCATTACGAACCTCCCCAGAGACCCCAAATAGCGAGGCCAAATCCATCCCTGCGGTCCTGCCCGTCGGGCTCAAAATCCGAGACGGGTTGCAACCACATATCCGTCAGTTCGGCAGGATCGCCTTCAACAACGTTGAAGAAATACGTGCTGCCCGCGGGCGCCATCCGTCGCACGGGCTTCGGTCCACGTCGCCCGGTTTCCAGGCTCCAACCCGAAACCGGTTTCCAGCGCCCTACGACCGCGCCCACAAGCCTGAGCTTCACCCGGCACCCAGGCGGAGAC
>OGCI01001396.1_pt1 | contig 20375 bp, 17 predicted proteins | sample 1570021 | NCBI WGS metagenome assembly OGCI01 (sample SAMN06264664, study PRJEB24512) | hot springs metagenome | isolation source: Hot spring water | place: South Africa: Tshipise | collected 2015-06-21 | reverse complement strand
GTTGCGCATGCCCTCCGGGGAGCACTTCGCCCGCATCTGCTGAGCGGCACGGGCGCCGTGCAACCGTCCCTCATGGGGGAAGACAATCGACGATGGCGGCGGCGGCAACCCTTTCGCTCCCTCCCGAGGAGCGGTCCTTTAGCGGGAGCGGGCGCCGGCGAGGGATCTTAGGCGAGGGGGCCGCGTGCGCCGTTTCACCCGCCCTTCATCATCTCCCGCAGGCGCAGCAGGTTGGCGAGGGGCTCCGGAGGCAGCTCCCGTGCCCCTCCCAGCAACTGGGCGTAGAGGGTGACCTGGGCGCAGAATTCCGCCGTCTCCAGGCGGTGGTAGGCCTGTTCCACGTCGCTTCCCCAGCAGAGCACGCCGTGGTTTTCCAGCAGGACCGCGTCACATGTCGCAAGGTAAGGCACCACCGCCTCCGCGAGTTCCGGGCTTCCCGGCGGCTGGAAGGGGACCAGGGGCACCTCGCCCAGGAAGATGACCGCCTCGGGGATGAGGTGCAGGTCGAGGGGTTTTCCGGCCACGGCGAAGGCGGTGGAGACCGGGGGATGAGCGTGCACCACCCCGCCCAGGTCCTCCCTCTCGCGGTAGAGGCGGAGGTGCATGTGGGTCTCCGTGGTGGGGTACCCCTCTCCCCGCAGCACCTCCCCCTCCAGGTTCATGGCCAGGATCTGCTCCGGGCGCATGAATCCCTTGCTCACCAGCGTGGGGGTGATGAGCACCGTGTCCGCGTCCAGGCGGGCGGAGATGTTCCCGGAGTTGGCGGAGGCCATGCCCCGCTGCCACACGCGCCTGCCTATCTCGCAGATGAGCTCGCGCAGGGTTTCCTCGTCCACACGCCCCTCCTCGTGCCTTACTGTGTCTGCCTCGCGATGTCCGCCGCCCGGGCCAATATAGATAGTAAACGCAAGGCGGCAGGAACGGCAAATCACGGGATGCTGGCACTGCGCCGCGCGGTCATGCGAGAATGCGTTTCCTCTGCCCCTCGCCGTGCGTCAGAAGATCTTTTTCTCCCACCACCGTTCCTTGTTGCGTTCCTTATCGCGGTAGGGGCGCACGTTGATCTTTTCCCTGCCGGCGGAGGCTTCGGCGTTCTCCTCCTCCTCGATGCGGATGTCGTCCATGGCCTGCACCTTCTCGTCTTCGTGCAGCACCAGGGACGCCATCACCTTGATGGGCGAGTCCTTGATGCGGTCGAGCATATCCTCCCATCCCTTGCGCGGCCGCCCCATGACCTCGTAGACCTCCATGAGGTGTTCCGCGAAGACGAACGCCAGGGGCTTCAGCCGGGTCTCGTAGAGTTCCCTGTCCTCGGGGGTGAATTCCTCGAAGGGTATGTCCATGAGGGCGATGAGTTGCTGGGGAACATCCAGATCCTTCTCATCGAATTTGCGCTCCAGTTTCTTGGTGAAGAAACTGCGGATTACCTTCCTGGCGGGCGCCTGGCTTGCTTCTTGTCCGGCCGTGCTCGCTTCCATGTTTCCACCTCTGGCGGGGGCCGCCGCTGTTTCCGCTCTTGCTTTTCCGTCGCTTCTTTATATCGGAAATCGCCACTTATCCTTAAGTGCCCGCTTGAGGGATGCGGTGTGTGGGGGGCCGCCGTGGGGAAGTACGGCATCTTTTCATTGGAGACTTGCCGGGCACGTCGATGGGGTTCCATGGGATATAATTCTCTGGGGCGGAAGCGAACGACGGAGGACGAGCCTTGCGGGAGATGCGCGATATCAAGCCCGTCCACATCGGCATCATCATGGATGGGAACGGGCGCTGGGCTAAGATGCGGGGCTTGCCGCGCATAGAGGGCCACCGCTGCGGCGAGGAATCCATCATGGAGGCCGTGCGGGTATGCGCGGAGCACGGGATAAGGGCGCTCTCCCTTTTCGCCTTCTCCACCGAGAACTGGGATCGTCCCGAGGAGGAGGTGCGTTTCCTGGTCAACATGAGCCGCGATATACTGCAGCGGCGGCTGGAGGAGTTCATGGCCCTTGGGGTGCGGATGCGTCACGTGGGGAGAAGGGACGGCATCCCGGACAACATACTCGCCTGGTTCGACCTGGCCGCCGAGGTCACCGCGCCCAACCGCGGGCTGAACCTGAACATCAATTTCAACTACGGGGGGCGAAGGGAAATCCTGGACGCCGCCCTTGCTCTGGCCGCCGCGGTGGGAGAGGGAAACATGCGGCTGACGGATATCGACGGGGAGGCGTTGCGGCGGCACCTATACGTTCCCGAGCTGCCGGACATCGATCTGCTTATCCGCACCGCGGGCGAGCGGAGGATAAGCAATTTCATGCTCTGGCACCTGGCCGACGCGGAGATAGTGGTCACCCCGGTGCTCTGGCCGGATTTCCGGCGCGAACATCTCGAGAAGGCCATGCGCGAATTCCGCGAGCGCCGCGCGCGGCGGGACGGTAGCGCGGGCGACGGGCTCGACTGAGGTTCCTTCGCTGCGCGCGGCGCCGCATGCGGCGTGATGACGTTTTCCACCTTTATGTCATGGGGTTGATGCTGGTGCGGCTCGCGTGCCGCAACAAGCGCATCCCGCTCCTTTTCCGTTAGGGGGCGAAAACAGGGCAATAACATTGAAGCGTCGCGCTTTTTACGCTCTGCGTAGTTGGTATTATATGGTATTTAGATGGTTGCCGGCTTTGCGGTGAAAGCCGTGCTCATGTTGTTCAGGAAGGCGCCGAAAATAAATCTTAAAGAAAGGAAGGAAATCTATGGTTGGGAGAGAAAATTCTTCAAGAAAACCTTAACGAAAGGAGTGAAGACATGGCAACCAAACCCGCTAAGAAGGCAGCGGCCAAGAAGCCGGCCAAGAAGACGGCCGCGAAGAAGCCGGCGAAGAAGACGGCGGCGAAGAAGCCGGCCAAGAAGACGGCCGCGAAGAAGCCGGCGAAGAAGACGGCCGCGAAGAAGCCGGCGAAGAAGACGGCCGCCAAGAAGCCCGCCAAGAAGACGGCGGCGAAGAAGCCGGCCAAGAAGAAGTAGTTTCTCAGCGCACGACACGGCGGGAAAGAAAGGCTTTACGCGTTCTTGCAAGGCGGCATCGCCTTTCGCGTCGGACCGTGAAGGAAGGCGCGCAAAGGGCCCTGTCTTTCCCGCCGCTTTATGATTCCCGTAAATCTTCTCCGCGCCCTTGGCGAGAGAGACGGTCTTTTGACCGCACGTGCCCCTGCTGTCTATACTCTTATGGATGGGAAAGAAGACCGTCTTGATTATCGAGGATGACAGGGCGATCGCCAGGCTTATCGAGATAGTGCTCAGCGGAAAGGGTCTTTATACACACGTCTGCCTGGATGCGACTAACGCCCTCGATGTTTCCATGCGTGTCAAGCCGGACCTGGTAATTCTTGACATCCACATGCCGCGTCGCAGCGGCATAGGCGTGCTCAAGCGTCTGCGTCAGGAAGAAGGGACCCGTAACGTTCCGGTGGTGGTTTTCTCCGTGCTCTCCCGGCGCCAGAGCATCGAGCAGTTGAACAGGATGGGGGCGGACTGCTTCATCTCAAAGAGCGAGGGCATTAACGCCCTGGTGGAAAAGGTCATGGAAATACTTGCGTGAGGGGACAAGGGGTGTACGCGATGGAAGTTATGGAGGCCATAAGGAAGCGGAGGAGCATCCGGCGTTACCAGGATAAGGGAGTGCCTCCCGGATATATCCGTGAGATGCTCGAGGCGGCGCGCCTTGCGCCGTCGGGCAGCAACCTGCAGACATGGAAGTTCAAGGTGGTGACCGACGCGGATACGCGGAAAGCCTTGCGGGAAGCGGCTTTCGGCCAGAAGTTCGTGGAGAGGGCGCCGGTGGTCATCGTCGCCTGCGCGGACCTGGCGGCCTTCGGCGACGTTTCCAGGAGGACCATGGAGCTCCTGCGCTCGGGCGCCGTGAGGCCCAGCGCGGAAATGGCGCTCTGGTATCTCCGGCGGGAGAAGGCGGGAGACCTGGAGGAGAGGAACCTGGTGAGCGCCTGCGTGAACGTCAGCATCGCCGTCCAGAACATGGTGCTGGCGGCTACCTCGCTGGGCCTGGGGACCTGCTGGGTGCGCGCCTTCCGGCCGGATAGGGTGGCCGCATTGCTGAAACTGCCCCCGGAATGCCCTCCCATCGTCCTCCTCACCGTGGGTTACCCCCGCGAGGACCCCGAGCCGAGGAGCAGGAAGTCCCTGGAAGAGATCCTGCTCTGAACGTTCCTCGCCGGCGGGACGCCCCGCGTCACCGGGCCCTCATCCCGGGCTGGGCGGGAAAGGCCTTCTGGCTGCGAACCAGTCTTGAAGCTGGCACAGAGCGCAGAGCGGTTGCGAGGTGGGCTCGCCGCAGCGCGCGCAAGGCGACCTGGGCTCCGACTCGCATGCTTCCCCTTCCGGCAGCGCCTCGCGCAGGGAGAGGGCGAGCTGGAGCTTTCCCGAGGGGATAACCCTCTCCAGGTGATCGAAGACCTCTTTGAGCGCGTGGCCGCGGGGGCTCCATAGCGGGCATTTCTCCTCGAAGACCGGCAGCTCCCGCTGGTGGCAATAGACCAGGTTGAGCCTTTCGGGCATGTAATAGAGCGGCTTCACCTTGCGCACCAGCCGCTCGCCGGGCGGTAGTACCGGGGGCGGGATGTAGTATTTGCGGGAGAGCAGGTTCTTGAAGGTGAAGAGGAGGATGTCCTCCAGGGTGTGGGCGGTGGCTACTACCGTTGCCCCCATCTCCCTCGCTTCCCGGTCGAGCAGGGAGCGCTTGATGGCGCCGCATACGGCGCAGGGGTGCCAGCCCTTTACCTTTTGCACGCGCAGCCCGAGATCCCCTATGCGCACCGCCCTCAGGGGCACTTCCGTCCGGGCGCACTGCTCTTCCACCACTTGCAGGTCACGGTCGGAGTGGTCCCCCATGTTGAGGTGAAAGTGGAGCGCGGAGACCTGAAACCCCATCACCACGCCCAGGCGTCGCAGCGCGTAGAGGAGTGCGGTCGAGTCCTTTCCCCCGGAGACGGCTATGACCACCCGGTCCCCTTCCCCCAGCATGGAATGTTTTTCCACGGCGCGCCGCAGGCGCCGCTCGTAGAAACGCAGGTAGCAGGGAGAGCAGACCTTGAGGTTGAACTCGGTAAGGCGCAGCACCTCGGTGCGGGCGCCGCAGATGCGGCAGCGCCCCTCCACCTTCTGCACGGGAAGATAGTGGTCGTCGCTCATGCGAATAAGATAGCAGATTTCCCGGGCGGGGGTTCACCTTGCCGCGCGGGGGTTGCAGGCGAGGAAATCCGTTCGTGGGGATACGTGGGTGGGAATGCGCTCACAAGGATGCGCCGTGCACCACCGTGGAAAGCGGGATTTCCGCGGGCATTTCCCCTGTGTCCATGATGGGCAGGCGGGTCACCAGGGTGAGCCATCCGCCGGAGGCACGGATGGCGCTGAAGCTCCCGCCGTGCGCCAGGACGATCCGGTTCGCAATGGCCAGGTCGAGGTCTTCCTCGCTCTGATCCCAGTGGGAGAGCGGGATACGGCTGCCGTTCTCGCGCAGCACCGAGGCTTCGCGGTTGCGGATGTTGAGGGTGAACACCACTTCCCGCCCCTCGTCCTTGAGGGATACCCTGGTTTCCGTGCCGCTCCCGAACCTCCTGGACACGAAGGAGAACATGCCGTCCAGAGCGCGCTTCATGCGCTTGGCGTCGAGCATCACCCTCGGGAGCCTTTCCGGTACGCTGAGGACGACCTGCGCGGGGTCGCAGGCGGGCCTCAGGCGGGGGAGGGAGGCGCGGACGAGTTCATCCAGCCGCGCGGGCTCTTTGTTCAGGCGCACCTTGCCGGACTCGAGGCGCGATACGTCGAGGAGGTCCTCGACCAGGCGGGAGAGGTTGTCGGCTTCCCGCCGGATTATGCCCAGGTGTTCCCTCTCCATCTCCGGCGGAAGCTGTTTATTGGCCAGCAGTTCGCTGAAACCCATGATGGAGGTCAAGGGGGTGCGCATCTCGAAGCTCACCGCCGAGACGAAACCCGACGCCGCGCGGTTCATCTCCGCCAGGCTGCGCAGTTCCTCCATGGCCTTGGCCCTCTCCTGCGCCTGTTCCCTGCTCTCCATGCTCAGCCGTTCGAACAGGAATGAGAGGAGGCAGAGGAAGAAAAGCTGGGACACGAGGAGCTGCAAGTCCCTGGAGCTCAGGGGAAAACGCAAGGTGCAGGCCAAGAAATGGCCGATCGAGGCCAGGACGATGAGGGCTGCAGACGTGCGTGAGGAGGTGCTCAGGCCGCACGCGAAGCCGGTGACCAGCAACAGCAGCGGGAATAGCGGGCTGCGCACGCCGCCGCTGAAGGAGATAGCTCCGCACAGGAGGACGATCGCGGAGAAGAGGAAGGCGGCGGTGATGGAGTTAATGTAGCGTGCCAGGAAGCCTTCGCGGTAGGGCATCATTAAAGTGGTAATGTTTACCAAGAGTACCCCTAGGAGGAAGAAGAGCGCCGTCTCCTGCCGCGTCCCGCCCTCGTGGGGGAGGAAGAGGAACAGCGAGACCAGGGGGATGACCACCCAGAGGGAATTCCCCAGCACGCGCGTCAGGTTCTGCCTGAACAATCTCTCACCCCCTCATCCCCCGCGGATGGGCAGGTATACGGTGAAGGTGCTTCCCTGCCCCTCTTCGCTATGAACGGTCACCTTCCCGCCGTGCAGCTCCACGAGGTGCTTGACTATGGCAAGGCCCAAACCCGTTCCGCTGATGCCCAGCGCCTCCTCCCTCTCCACCCGGCTGAACCTTTCGAAGATGCGCGGCAGCTCCTCGGGGGGGATGCCGATCCCCTGGTCCCTGACGGAGATGGTCACGTATTTTCCCTCCACCTCGGTGGATACCTCGACCGGACCGCCGTCCGGTGAATATTTTATGGCGTTGCTCAGGAGGTTCTTCATCACCTGGTGAAGCCGTTCCGGGTCGGCGTAGACCATGGGGACCTGGCGGGAACCCAGGTACTGCAGGCTGTGAGAGTCGGTTTGTGACTGGAAGAACTCCACGTCTTCCAGGACGAGCCGGGGGATATCGACGAGCTCCCGGTTGAGCTCCAGGCCCGCTTCGATGCGGGAAAGGTTCAGGAGGTTGGTGATGAGGCGCGACAGCCGCTCTGACTCCCCCTGGATTATGCGGTAGAACTCCCGCCGCTTCTCCGGCTCCATGTCCTTGGTGGCCAGGATCTCGCTGAAGCCGTGTATGGAGGTGAGGGGGGTGCGGATCTCGTGGGAGACGACGGAGACGAACTCGGACTTGGCTTTCTCGAGGCGCCGTATGAACTCTCCCAGCGTGGTCACCTCGTTGCGGGACTGCTCCTGGCGGCGCAGCTCGATGGAGATGCGGTTCGAGAGGAAGCAAGCCAGGAAGAGAAAGAAGAGGTTGCAGGCCAGCGATCGTGTGTCGGCGACGGCGAAGTCCCCGGAGGTCACGGTCACGAGGATATAGGCCGCCGCGAGCAGGGAGGTGTTCAGCAGGGCCGGCGCAAGCTCGCAGCAGATGCCGGCGGCCAGGGGCCCTATGAGAAGCGCGTAGTAGAGGGGGCTGTTGACGCCTCCGCTGAAGAAGATGGCGGCGCACACGATCACGTTGTACACGGTTATCCCGATGAAGAGAGGGGGCAGGCGGGGAAAGAGCTTGCCGTGCCTCCCGGGGTAGAGGATCACCATGTGGTGCACGATGACCAGCACGCAGAGGGCTGCGAGCACCAGGTAGAGCGCGGAGTAGTCTATCTCCTGTTCGTGGGGGAGATGGATGATGAAGGCCGTGGCGGGGATGGCGATGACCGCCAGGGTGGTCAATATGCCGGCGAGCTTCCTCTCCAGGTTCATTTCACTCTCATGTTTCCCGCGGCGCCCCGCCTCCGCTTTCCGTCCTCATATATATTTTACTTCGTCCTGCCGGGCGCTTTCTTTGATATTCCCGGACGTGGAGGGGGTCAGGCTTCATCTATGAATTGCCGGGCCACCAAGAAGGCTGTGCCAAGAGGCTTCTTAGGGGCAACAGACGAGGCCGACCCCGAAGTGTTGCCAAAGGCAACAGACGAGGCCGACCCCGAAGTGTTGGGGTATAGGTCAGGGGAGGGGGCGGAAACCCCCTCCCCTGGAAAACCCGGCTTACTGCTGGGCGAGGATGTCCCTCAGGGGGATATCCGCCAGGTGCGTGTAGGTAAAGGAGGAACTCCCGTAACGGTGCCAGTAGAGGTCATGGTAGTACCCGTAGATGTTCACGTGGTCCGTATAGAGCTTGCTGTTCTGGGGCCAGTACCAGACCTCGAGCATCCCGTTGACCTCTATATAGGCGCTGTTGGGGTCGATGGACGCGCCGTTGGTGTCGAAGGTGAAGAAGAGATTGACGTCTCCGCCCACGTGGTCGGGATAGCGCGCGCCCAGGTCGTTCTGGTAATGGTTGCCGCGCCTCCTGAGGTAGGAGCTGTTCTTGCAGCCCTTGCCGAAGAGGATGTAGGAGCGCCCGCCGCTGTGCAGGATGAGCTGCAGGGGCATGTAGTCCAGGGAGCGTTCGTTGGTCATCCACTCCACCGTCAGGTAGAGGTGCACGTAGTTCGCTTTGCCCCAGTCGGCGTTGTAGAGGTCGGGGGTGAACCAGTTCATGATCACGCTCTGGGGATCAAGGTCCGGGGAGGGATCCACGTTCCTGAATATGTAGCGGTAATCGCCCCAGGTTACATGGGGCTTGGTCGGCTCCTGCGCTTCCTGTTCCTCGGCGGTTTCCCCGCTCTGTTCCGTTGCTCCTGTCTGGCCCCCCTCGTTGCCCTGCGCCCAGCACCATCCCATCAGGAGGGCGATCATCAACAAGCTGAGGAGGGCGATCAAAGCTGTCTTCCTCATCACCCGGACCCCCCTTCTAATCCGCCTCCTTTTCCTGAAAAAGGAAGTAACTTTCCAAGCTGTCCTCAATTCTAACATATCGGCATCCCTGCACGCGCTCTTGAACCTCGCGCGGCCCGGCGCCTTATCCCTCGCGCAATTTCCAATAATATACCAATCCTCCGGATTTGTAAAAATGTGGTGTTTACTGGAAGGAGATGGAATGTGCCGCGCGCAGTCCGGAGCTCGCGCGGAGCGGTGAGGCCGGCGTCGCTTTCAGGGCAGAAAGACCTCGCTCTCCAGCTCCTCCTCCATGGCGTCCACCACGCTGGTGTAGGCCACTACGCTGCGGTGCAGCAGGTCCATGGCCTCCGAGAACCTCTTGGCCAGAAGCGGGTCCTCGCTGACCTCCTTGACCTGGCGCAGGATGTCCAGCACCTGTTTCATGGAACGCACGAAGTCGCCGGCTGAATACTGGGGGTAGGCGGAGGAGATGTACGCCAGGTCCTCGCCGCGGGCCCAGTCGTGGACCACGGGGATGAAGCCGGGGTCCAGCAGACGCAGGAGGTCCAGCCCCTCCCGCGCCTCGAGGCTCTTTAACCTCCCCTCCAGGGAGCGGGCCCGGGACACCGCCTCCTCCAGCCCGGGTGTGGGGAAGGCGGGGGAGGGGGCGGGCTCGCGGTGGGGGCGGCCTCCACGGCGCCGGGGCGACGGGCCTTCCCGGGTCTCGAAGACGAAAACGGAGGCGAAGGCGGCCGTCTCCGCGGCGTCCAGGGGATGGAAGACGCCCTGCTCCAGGCACTCCACCAGCAGCAGGTCGCACTCGTTGTAGACGCGGCTGAGCACGACGCCCTTGCGGGTGGGTTTCCCGTCCGCAAGGTAATCCAGGCGCGAGAGCACCTTCATCACGTTGTCCAGCTTGCGCGAGGAGACGTCGCTGCGCGCCGCCATCTGTCCCTCGACGCGGCCGATCTCCGCTTCCAGGTTGGCGATGTTGCGGCATGCCTCCATGCAGGCCTCCCGCGCCTCGCAGGCATGGCAGGGAAAGTTTCCCAGTTCCTCCCTGGCGGCCGCGAGTTCCTCACGGTGGGGCAGGGCGAGCTCCGCCTCCCACTCCTCCGGCGAGGGGACACGGAAGCTGGCCAGCGCCTGGCGCAGCCCCTTCTCCTTGGCCTTGCTGTCGGCGGGGAGGAAGGAGGCGCCCAGATGCCCGATGACCTGGGGCGGATAGGGGAACTGCTGGTAGGAAGCCTTGAGGAAGCGGCCCCGGTCGTCCATGGTGGTCAGGCGGGGGTTGCCGTGCTTGTCCTCGGTGATGGAGAGCACCGCCGCCGGCCTGCGCATGCCCTTGCGCTGCAGGACGATGACGTCGCCGGGCACCATCTCCTCCAGCTCGCGGTTGACGAGCTCCCTTCTCCTGCGGCGGCGCTCCTCGGCCATCTCCTTCTCCATGCGCGAGATCTCCGTGCGCAGCGAGAAATAGGCGCGGGCGTCGCCGCGCTCGCAGGCGATCTTTTTCTCGTGCGCGCGCACCCGCTTGCGCAGCCGGCTGCGCGAGCGCTCCAGGCGCACCACGTCGCGGTCCGCGTGGAACTGGGCGAAGCTGGAGTTGAGGAGGTGCACCGCGGTTTCCACGTCGTAGTAATGCAGCAGGTTCACGGCCATGTTGTAGGAAAGGGTGAAACTGGATCTGATGGGAAGACTTTCCATGCGGGCCAGGTTCTGCACCTGGGCGAACTGCACCATGGGATTGTAGAGGGTGACGGCGTTCCCCACCTTGTCTATCCCCCTCCTGCCGGCGCGGCCGGTGAACTGGGTGTACTCGGTGGGGGTAAGGAACTCGTGGGATTCCCCGCTGAACTTGAAGAGGGACTCGATGACCACCGTCTTGGCCGGCATGTTGATGCCCAGGGAGAGGGTTTCGGTGGCGAAGACCGCCTTCACCAGCCCCTGCGCAAAGAGGTCCTCCACGATCTCCTTGAAGAGGGGGAGATGCCCGGCGTGGTGGGAGGCGACGCCCCGTTTGAGGGCCTCCAGCCAGAGGTCGAACCCGAAGACCTTGAGATCCTCCTCCGGCAGCCAGGCCACCCGCGCCAGGGCCTGCTCCTCGATGGACGCCTTCTCGCTCGGGGAGGTGAGGTCGATGCCCGCCTCCAGGCAGTGCGAGACACCCGCGTCGCAGCCCGCCCGGCTGAAGATGAAGTAGATGGCGGGGAGCATGCCCGACTTGCGCAGCCGCTCCACCACGTCCGCCCGCCGCGGTATGAGATGGCGCGCCTTCGCCGCGCGGCCTCCGTGGCCGCGCCGCTTCATGGACCGCTCGTACTCCTCCACCACCTGGGGCGAGCGGTCGGAGAGGAGGTTCACCATGATGCCGCCGATGAAGTAGTAATGGCGCAGGGGGACGGGGCGGTGGTCATGGTATATGACCTCCATGTCGCCTCGGAGGTCGTTGAGCCACTCGCCGAATTCCCGGTAGTTGGACACGGTGGCCGAGAGGGCGACTATCTTGATGTCCACCGGGAGGTGGATGATGATCTCCTCCCAGACCGCCCCCCGGAAGGGGTCCATGAGGTAGTGGCACTCGTCCAGGACCACGTAGCGCAGCCCATAGAGGTTGGAAGAGCGCTCGTAGATCATGTTGCGCAGCACCTCGGTGGTCATGATGACCACCGGCGCCTCGGGGTTGATGCTGTTGTCACCCGTAAGAAGCCCCACGTTCTCCACCCCGTAGGCGGCGCAAAAATCGCGGAACTTCTGGTTGCTCAGCGCCTTCAGGGGCGTGGTGTAGAAGGTCTTTCCTCCCCTCCGCTGCGCCGCCCACACCGCGAACTCGGCCACCACCGTCTTCCCGGAGCCCGTGGGAGCCACCACCAGGACGGAGCGGTCGCGCAGCAGGTGCCCGACGGCCGCGATCTGGAAATCGTCCAGGGGGAAGGGGTAGCGCGACGTGAATTCGCTTATCTCGCTGGTATCTCTTCCGCTTTCCACGCCTACATTGTAGCAGACTTCGGGATGGCCGGCGCCGGCGGGCGGAGTGGTTGGTCTGCCCTCACATGGTGTAACCTGTCGACGGGTGATGTGCGAGATGGAATCGGGACTGCGTTGCGAGGAGCTCGTGCCGGGCGACGAGGAGGAACTCCTCGTTTTCCTGGAGGGGGAAGCGGTGAAGAACCTTCGCCTGGTATGGGCCGTACGGCGCTGGGGCCTTTTTAACCTGGGGCTGGCGGAGCAAGGTTCCTTCCTTGCCGTCCGCTCCGGGGGCGAGATGCGCGGGGTGCTCTTCCGCGACAACCAGGGCCTCTGGAGGATTGCGGCGGAGGGCGAGTGGGCGGTGGAGCTGGTGCGCGCCACCCTCGATGGCTGGGGGATGCCCGAGGCCCTGGCGGGTCGCCGCGATGAGGTGGAGTCCCTCCTGGGCCGTTTCCGGGAGCTGGGGGAGGCGGTGGCGAGAAGGGAGGAGGAGGTGGCCCTGGTCCTCGCGGCAGAGGATTTCGTGCCCCGGGGGCGGGAGAGGGCGGAGCAGGCGGAGGCGGAGGATCTCGAGGCGCTGGTGGGCCTGGAGCGCGCCCTGCAGTGGGATCTTCTGGGAAATGTTTCCAAGGAATGGGCGGTCCGGCTACAGATGCTGCGGCTGGTGGAGGAGGGAGCGTCCGCCGTTGTCAGGGACGGCGGAAGGGTGGTGGCCAAGGCGGAGCTGGAGGCCATGACGCCCCTGGCGGACGAGCTCGGCGGGGTCTATACCTCGCCGGATTACCGCCGCAGGGGGTACGCCGCCGCCGCCTGCAGCCTGCTGTGCTCGCGCTCCCTCTCCCGCGGCAGGACCGTGCGCTTGGAGACGAGAAGCGACAACTTCGCCGCCATCACCCTCTACCGAGGCCTGGGCTTCCGGGAGCTCTGGCCCCACCTGGTGGTATCCTTCCGGACGTGAGGGCCGGCACCCCGGGGTCAGGCCCCACTTCTCGCCTTTTACAGACATACTTTGGGGTCAAACCGCGTTCATGTCTGAGAGGGACTTTCTGGGGATGGACTGGATTCCCCTCATGGGAGGAATCCCTCCTTCTTCCGGGCCGGGCCGGGGGATAGGGCTCGCTCCGCGATGCGCGGCCCAGCGCAATCTCTTCCCTCTTCCGCAAGGCAGACATATCCTGGGGTCAAACCGCGTTCATGTCTGAGAGGGATTGTTCTTTGGGGTGGAGTGCATCTCGGCCCCCTGGACGGGCCTCCGCCGCACCCATCCCTCGCAAGGGAGAGTTCCTCCCTTCTTCCGGCCCGGAGCCTTGGGGTAACGGTCTCGCTCGGCGCCACCCGCCTCACTTAAGAGAAGGAACGCCCGGAAAGGCGCGCTCGCTGCGACCGACCCCATAGTTCTCCGGGCAAGTCGGGTGGAGATCCGCCCTTATTCCGGGCAGGGCCAGGGGATAGGGCTCGCTCCGCGACGCGCGGCCCCGAGCACGGCTTTCCTTCTTACACGAGGCACGCCTTACCGCCATCTCTATCCCTGCGCCACGACCGGGCAGGAGGCCGCTTGCGATGTCGCTCGCCCGACCCCCGGTCCCGGCACAGCATGGTGCGGTTCAGTTAAGTGTCGCTGCAGCCAGCCCGGCCGTTCCCAGGCAAGGTGGGTGGGATCTGTCCTTATTATGGCCCGGGCCCTCTGCCAACACCTCAGGGTCAGGCCCCGTCCACGTCCAAAAATAGCCTAGACCAGCTTTCGATTCCTTGGCCGCAGCCGTTACCTCCGCCTTTTCACGCCGTATGGCTAAAGGCCGGCGGGGTGTCCCAGGGAGTCGTGGGCCCAGGTCCTCCCCCCGCCGTAGACGGCGCGCTCGCAGACCACCGGCCCGCTCGCCTCCACGCGGGTGGAGACCTCCCACACGCTCAGGTAGTCGTTGAGGCGGAAGGAACGGCGGCAGCCCGCGGGGATCACCTGGCCCTGCAGGCCCGCGGGCCTCCTCTCGCCCTCGGCGGTCTGCAGCGCCAGGTTGACCGTGACCGCGCTCTCCCCCGCGTTCTGCACCAGCACCCAGGTCTCGAAATCGCCCGCGGTGCAGCCCTCGGCCAGGTACCAGGTGCGGGCGGCCTCGCTGGCCCCCAGGGAGTCGTGGGCCCAGGTCCTCCCCCCGCCGTAGACGGCGCGCTCGCAGACCACCGGCCCGCTCGCCTCCACGCGGGTGGAGACCTCCCACACGCTCAGGTAGTCGTTGAGGCGGAAGGAACGGCGGCAGCCCGCGGGGATCACCTGGCCCTGCAGGCCCGCGGGCCTCCTCTCGCCCTCGGCGGTCTGCAGCGCCAGGTTGACCGTGACCGCGCTCTCCCCCGCGTTCTGCACCAGCACCCAGGTCTCGAAATCGCCCGCGGTGCAGCCCTCGGCCAGGTACCAGGTGCGGGCGGCCTCGCAGAACTCCGCCGACAGCGTGCGGTCCCTTTCGGCGTCGAACACGTAGGGGTTGGCCGTGGAGACCTCGCTCCCGCCCTCCTTCCAGCGTACGAAGCGGAAGCCGGCGGCGGGGGAGGCGGTGAGGGTGACTCGTGATCCGTGTCGGTAAGCGCCGGTTCCCGAGACCTCGCCCGACCCCGCCGGTTCCACCTCGCAGGAGATGCTGTATGCGGCGACCTCGAAGGTCACCCGGACGTCGTGATCCTTCTGGATGTTCTTGAGGGTGTAGGCCATCCCGCCCGCGTCGGTGATGGCTTGCGCCACGCCGTTGTCGTGGAGGCTCGCGATGCGGTAGCCGGGATCGGGGGTGACGGTGAAGCTCAGGTCGGAGGCAGCGACGGCTTCCAGCCTTCCTTCCGGGTCGATGGAGCCTCCCGGTCCCGCGGAAGCCGAAACGGCGAAGACGGTCCCGTCATGGCTAACGTCGAGCAGGGTGGCGTAGGCGTCGATGCGCCCGTAACCGAAGTAATCATCCCGGCCCGGTTCACCGAGGTCCTTGGCGTTATCGAAGATGGCTTGTTCCACCTGCTCCGGGGTATAGTCGGGGCGCAGCGAGAACACCAGGGCGGCAAGCCCGGCTACGTGGGGGGTGGCGTACGAGGTCCCCGAGCCGAAGGCGTAGCCGCCGGAGCCCTCGTACTTGGTCACGTAGATGTTGCGGCCGGGCGCGCTGGCGTCGACCCAGGCGTGGTGGTTTGAGAAAGAGGCCCACTGGTCCTGGTTGGTGGTGGCCGCGCAGCCGATGACGTTGTCCATGCAGGCCGGATAGATCACGTAGTCGGCACCGTCGTTTCCCACCGCCGCGCACAGCACCATGCCCCTGGCGCGGGCATAGTCGACCGCGTCCTGCACGGCCTGGGAATAGAAGGGGCTTCCCAGGCTCATGCTGGCGACCCTGGCCCCGTTGTCGGCCGCGTAGTAGATGCCCTCCACCAGCTCGGCGATGTCGAAGGCCCCCGCATCGTAGCCGGCGGCGCTCAAGACCTTCAGGGGCATGATCGTGGCCCCGTGCGAAACCCCGGAGATGCCCCGCGCGTTGTCGCTCTCCGCGGCCACCACCCCGCTCACCGAGGTCCCGTGGCCGAAGTCGTCGCGCGGGTAAGGATTGGGGTTGGTCTTGAAATAGAAATCGTAGGTAGAGCTGCCCGACCACGAGGAGCCGTTCCACAGCCATTGTTGCCCTTCCGGGTAGGGATTCCTTCCCTGGAAAATATAGTAAAAGTCGCTGGAGCTCAGGTTGTCGGTCCTGAAGACCAGGTAGCACGTGGCGCCGGAGGCCAGGTGGTAAGGCGCGGAGAGCTCCCGGTAATAGAGGTGGAGGGTATCCACCAGCACGCGTTCCGGTTGGTCACCCGGCCTTATGGTGAAAGACCCCAGGTCGGGGCCGGCGAGGTCGCTGCGGAGCGAGACGGTTATTTCTCCCGTGGGGTTGCCCACCTCGAGCAGCAGGACGCCCACATGGGTGATGTCGTGGCCGGTGCCCTTGATGGACTGGGCGTACATCTGGGTGGCGGTTCCGGTGCCGAACTGGCGGTACTGTGGGATGTAGGAGCCCCCCGACTTGGAGAAGAAGAGGGTCTGCGAGATGCCGGCGAAGTTGTAACCGTGCGCGTCGTCCACGTAGCCGTTGCCGTCGTCGTCGATGCCGTTGCAGGGGACCTCGTCCTCGTTGGTCCAGATCTTTCCGTCCAGGTCGGGGTGGTCGAACTTTATCCCCGAGTCCAGGACGGCCACCGTTACCGGGTGGGAATAGCCCCGCTCGATCTCCCAGGCGGCCGCCGCGCCTATGTCCGCCCCGGGCACTCCCGCCACGCCTCCGATGGTTTGCCCGGTGTTGCGTAGCCCCCACTGCAGGTTGAAATAGGAATCGTTGGGCATGAAAGAGAGAAGCTCGGGAGCATTTGCAAGCCGGTGGAGAACCTCGCCGCCTTCACGGTCGGGGAGCAGCGAGGCATAGCTCATGTAGTTGGGCTCCGCGTACTCGACCTCTGGGAGCGAGGCAAGGTGGCATGCGGCGCTCTCCACCGCCGTGCCGGGACTCACCTCAACCACGAGCACCCTCCCTTCCCGCGGCCCGAATTCCCTCAGCACCCGGCCTACGCCGGCACGCTCGAGGGAATGCGACCGGCTTTCCAGCGTCGTCCCCGGGCGGAACTTGACCAGGAGTTCCCCCGGGAAATACCGCGGCATGGCCAGACCGCGTCCCGGTAAAAGCGGTTCTTCGCGGGCACGGGGTGAACCCCCGGCACAGCAAAGCAAGGCGAAAAGGAGGATCGTCCCCAGGGCAATAACGGTCTTTGTCGTCCTCATCTCGCTTCCTCTGTCCCGGGCATTGCCTGCGCGATATAGGCCTTTTTTATTTAATCGACATTCCTCGCGCTAAACTTTTCACGCGGCTTCCATGCGGGGAAAGATGCAGGACGGGTTCATATGATAAAATGCTCCTGTCCTGTCGAGACCGTGGTGAGGGCTCCATGGAAGAAATACGCAAGCACGAGGATATCCCGGGAGTTGAGTGGGTTCCTGCGCCGCGGCCCTTTATTTCCGTCGACGCCTCCAGGTGCACGGGCTGCGGGGACTGCCTGCGCGTTTGCCTGGCGGGGGTCTTCAGGCTGCGGGATAAGAAGGCCGAGGTCGCCGGCCTTGACCGCTGCATGGAGTGCGCCTCCTGCCTTTTTATCTGCGAGGCGGGAGCCGTGGATTTCAACTGGCCGGCGCAGGGAACGGGCTACCGCAGCGAGTGGGGTTGAGGCGCGTTTGAACACGGGCGGAGGGGACGAGGAATGAGATCCACCGATTATGACGTCATCGTCGTGGGGGCGGGATTCGGCGGCCCCGTGGCGGCCAAGAGATGCGCCGAGGCGGGGCTTTCCACCCTCATGCTGGAAAGGGCTTCCACGCCCGGGCAGAAGGTCATATCCAGCTGCACCATCCCCTTCTACGGCTTCCTCTTCGGGCCGCGATGGATACGGGACGGGGAGCCGCCTATAGAGAGGCCCATTTCCGGCATACGCAACTTTTTCGTCCGCGACGGCAAGGTCTACAAGACCGATAACTCCTTTCGCGTCCCCGGGCCTCTCGCGCCCCGCGGGGCCATCGGTTACACGGTCTACTGCCGGCCTTTCTGCACCTGGCTTGCGGAGCGGGCGGTGGAAGCGGGCGCCGAGCTGCGCACCTCCGTCACGGCGGTGGACGTGATCAGGGAAGGCAATGCCGTAAGGGGAGTGGTAACGGACCGGGGAGAGGAGCTGCGCTGCGGGATCGTGATCGACGCCGAGGGGGTGCAGAACCTCCTGGCGAGAAAGGCGGGGATACGCGGGACCTACCGCCCGGAAGCCATCGAGCTGTGCCTTCTCTACGACTTCAAGATGGCCAAGCAGGATATAGACCGCGTATGCGGTTACCAGATCGAATACTATTGGGCCATGCCGGAGGAGGAGATGATCGCGCCCCTCGGCCAAGGTTCGGCGGTTTATATCTTCCCCTACCGGGAGAGCATCCACATGACCATAGGCAGGTTCCTCAAGGCCGAGGAGGGTGTGCCGCAGCTGGCCAAGCTGCTCGACGGGTATTATGAGAAATTTTTCCAGGTAGACCGCTGGCGGGAGATGTACGCGCCCCGCGCGGAGCTGCGCGCGCGCATCTGGGATACCTGCCCCATCTACGCGGGGCTTTACGAGGACATGCGCAGCATGCCCACCTTCGGGGACGGCATGCTGCTCATCGGCGACGCCGCGGGCCTGGAGGCGGCGGCCATAGCCGACGGGGTGCCTTCCGCGTGGTTCTCCGCGGAGATCGCGGCGGAGACCGCCATAGAGGCGATGCGTGCGGGCGACACCAGCGCGTCTTTCCTTTCCCGCTACGACCGCGGGCTGCGGGGACACCCCCTCATCCCGGCCCTCATAAGCGACACCCACCGGCGGGACCTGGCCAGGGCTCGCCTCAGCGGGAGCGAGGCGGAGATGAGGCGGCGCGTCAACCAGGGATGGGGGATACGTCTCCTGGGGCACCTGGCGCTGCCCGTCCTGCGCGCGGTGTACCGCGAGATGCGACGCGACCCGCGTGTCCTCAAGGGCTGGCTCGACATGTTCAACCGTTACTACCGCCTGTATGCCTGAGCCGCGTAGGGGCGGCGGCTCCTGCGGCGGGCAGCAAGGCGGGAAGGCGCGGGGAAGGCGACGCGCGGGGTAGCGGAACCCCGCGCGCGTGAAGGGATCGTCGGCCTCTCAGGATGGCGCGCGAGGAAGGCGGCATGGAGAGGGAATTCTGGAACCCGGAGATGGAGCTCCTCCCGCGCGAGGAGATCGAGGCCCTGCAATTGCGGCGCCTGCGAGAGGTGCTGCAGCGGTGTGATCGCAGCCCTTTTTACCGTGAGCTGTTCAGGGAGGCATCCTTCTCTCCGGAGAAGTTGAACTCCCTCGCGGACCTGAGAGCCCTCCCCTTCACGGACAAGGAGACCCTGCGTGGGGGAGACCCGGCGCGCTTCCTCACCGTCCCACTCGAGGACATCGTGCGCGTGCATTCCTCATCGGGCACCACCGGGCAGGCGACGGTGGTCTTCCACACCGCGCGGGACATCGACGCCTGGGCGGAGCTGGTGGCGCGCTGCATGTACATGACCGGGGTGCGCAGCACCGACGTCTTCCAGAACATGATGGGGTACGGGCTCTTCACGGGAGGACTCGGTTTCCACTACGGCGCGGAGCGCATCGGCGCGCTGGTCATACCCGCTGGATCCGGCAACAGCAGGCGCCAGATCCAGCTCATGCGGGATTTCCATACCACCGTGATCCACGTGATCCCCAGCTACGCCCTGTACCTGCTGGAGGTCTTCCGGGAGATGGGGCTGGATCCCGCCTCGGACACCGACCTGCGCATCGCCTTCATCGGCGCGGAGCCCCATACGGAGAGCCTGCGTCGGCGCCTGGAGGAATCCTACGGCGTCAAGGCGTACAACTCCTACGGCCTCACGGAGATGAACGGCCCGGGGGTGGCCTTCGAGTGCCCCTTCCAGGAGGGGATGCACGTGTGGGAGGACAGCTTCCTCCTCGAGGTCATCGACCCCGAGAGGCTTGAGCCGGTGCCGCCCGGGGAGGAGGGCGAGCTTGTCCTGACTACCCTCAACCGGGAGGGGATGCCCCTGCTGCGCTACCGTACCCGCGACCTCGCCTTCGCCTACCCGGAGCCATGCCGCTGCGGCAGGGCCCACCGGCGCATATCGCGCATCAAGGGGCGCACGGACGACATGTTCATCGTCAAGGGGGTGAACATCTTCCCCATGCAGGTGGAAAGGGTGCTCCTGGGGATACTGGGGGTGGGTTCCAACTACCAGATCGTCCTGGACACCGTGGAGTCGCGGGACGAGATGCGCGTCATGGTGGAGGTGGCCGGGGACCTGTGGCACGGGGAGGTGCGCGAACTGAACCGGCTGCGCAAGAGGATAGTGGAGGAGCTGCGGCAGGAGATACTGGTCACGCCGCTGGTGGAACTGGTGGAGCCGGGGACGCTTCCCGCCGGGGAGGGCAAGGCGGTGCGCGTTATGGACAGGAGGGAATACGCGAGGGGGGATTGAGGATGGCCCATCAGGTCAACGTCTTTGCACAGAACCGGCCGGGGAGGCTGGAGAGGCTCACCGAGGCGCTGGCGCAGGAGGGAGTGAACCTCAGGGCCATTACCATCTCCGGCATGGAGGATTTTGGGGTGATCAAGCTCCTGGCCGACGACCCACTGCGCGCCGTGCAGGTCCTCGAGCGCGAGGGCTTCTCTGCCTTTCTCAAGGAAGTCATCGCGGTGATCATGGATGACCGTCCCGGTGGACTCCACCGCGTGTGCAAGGTGCTGGGCGATAAGGGCGTGAACATCGAGGACGCCTACGGGTTCGTGGTGAAGGACCGCGAGACCGCAGTGCTGGTGGTGGAGGTGGAGAAGATTCCCGAGGCGGAGAAGATACTGAAGAACGTCGGCTTCACGCTCATGAGCGACGAGGAACTCTACTCCCTCTGATCTCCCCTCTTCCCTGTCAACACCCGGGGGTCAACACCTGGTGTCAGCCCTCATATAGGACCAAGGGAGAGGCTCCGCCCCTCCCCAGACATACTTTGGGGTCAAACCGCGTTCATGTCTGAGAGGGGTCGTTCC
>OGCI01001395.1_pt1 | contig 20393 bp, 10 predicted proteins | sample 1570021 | NCBI WGS metagenome assembly OGCI01 (sample SAMN06264664, study PRJEB24512) | hot springs metagenome | isolation source: Hot spring water | place: South Africa: Tshipise | collected 2015-06-21 | reverse complement strand
CCAGAGGATGGGTTGCTAATCGAGGGCGGCCGCATCCGCCTTAAAATTTCGCTACAGGCCTGCGCATCCTTGACCTCGAGGAGCAATCATTCGGCAGCGAGTTCCGGTACTCTTCGACCGACATCGTTTGCCACAGCGGACACTTTCAACCACGCGATCCCGCATGCTTGCGCGGGGAGGGGGCACAGTTAATAAAGTTCGGCCCCGGCAGGCTGCAGGGGCATCGCCGCGCTGCAGACATATGACGATGGCTCGCAGCAGTGGATGCCGCATGGGCAGGAGCCGATAGAGGTCACGATGACGTTCGACCAGGCGGCATAAGGCGAGGACGTGGAGATGTCGCTTCAGGGATCGGTGTGGAATGCCCGTGGCGCGAAACAATCCGGCACGGTTGACCGGACCGCCCAATAACCTTTGGACGATGGCGATCCTTCACGGGTGGGAGAAGCCTCTGGCGACGCGCACGAAGTCGTCTACCATGCTCCCGTCGGTGCTGCGGAGAACCCGCTGGATGGCTGCGACGAGCGGAATCGAATCTGCGACGAGCGGATCAGGGGCCATTCGATACCGGACCTCCGATCGTAATCGGCGGACGACCAGCAGCCCGCGTGCATTCAGACAGCGCAGCTCCTGACTGGTTCTCGGAAGGCTCAGGTTCAAGCGTGTTGCAGTCTCCGAGGCCGTGATGTACGGGGCGGCGATGAGGGCTCGTAGCAGGCGCACCCGCGCACGGCCTGCAAGGACCCGGCACGTTTGCCACAAGGTCGGATGCAATCCGCCGTGTCTCATGGGGCCACAGTTCATTAAGTGTGGCCCGGGCGGCAAGGTCCCAGCACCCTCCCATCCCGCAGCGCCAAGGCGGTCCGGTGCCCCGAATGTCACCCGCCACTCAAGTCAGACGAACACCACGGTATGTCGAAAAAAAGGATCCGCGGGCGTGTTTTTGGGCAGGGCATCATGGGCGAGCTTTCTTGCGCACGCAGGGGAGGCGATTGCGATGTGGAGCCTGAAGGTTTCGACCGGGAGGGCGAAGAATCGGCGGTTCGGCGGGCTGTCCGTCCTTGCCGGCGGGCGGCGGTGGGTGCTAGCGTTGCGAAGTCCATGCGCACTATGGCGACGCCGTCGTCCAACGCCCTTCGATGGATGATCGTGCCGTTTGGCCAAGGGGCGGACGGTGCGGAGGCGACCGCGGTGCCCGCGACGCTGGTGGGCGAGGCCGGCGCCGCGATGCTGCGGTTGGCGAAAGCGCGGATCCCGATGCCGGCCGGCTTCGTGATCACGGCGCAGGTGTGCGCACACTATGTGCGTAGCGGAGGGCGGTTTCCGGCGGGGGTTTGGGAGGGAATCCGGAGCCAGTTTCGGCGGCTTGAAAATCTTCCGTTGCACGAAGCCGACACCGGGCGCCGGCCGCTGTTGTTGCGGGTGCAACCGGCCAGTATGCCCGTGGGCGGCACGGGGTGGGGCCCGCTGGTGATCGGATTCAACGACGAAACGGTGACACGGTTCGAGGCGGCGACGGGGGACGCGGCCGCGGCGTGGCGGGGCTATGCGCGACTGATCCGCGGCTATGCGCTGGTGGCCGCCGGACTGCCGGCGGCGGACTGGAACGCGCTGCGGGAGACCATTCTGCGGCGGCACGGGGTCGGGGGCGAGTCCGCGCTCGAAACCGAGGGTTGCCGCGAGCTGTGCGACAGCTATAAGCGCGCGTACGCAGAGCAAACCCGCCGGCCGTTCCCGCAGGATATCGGCGAACAGTTGCGGGGTCTGCTGGGCGGGGCGTACGAGGCATGGTCGGCGGCCGCGAAGGAGGTGTCCGCCGGCGGCCTTTCGCTGGGGCTGCCGGTGATCCTCTCGCTGGCGTTGTTCGGCGATCTCGGGACCGGTTCGGCGGTCTGTTCAGTGTGGTCGCGAGATCCGGTGACGGGGGCCCACGGCGTGTCCGGCTATCTGCTGACGGGTGAGGAGGGGGCGCCGGAGGGCCTTCCGTTGTCCACCTTGCTTGCTGCGCGGGATCCACAGCTCCGGGCCGCGTACCCGGCGATCGAGCGATGGATGGAGCGAGCCGAGGAGGTGGCCCGCTGGCCACAGCGGCTGGAGGTGGTGGTGGAACGGGGACGCCTCTGGATCACGGCTGTGCTTCCGGCTCGCCGCGAGCCGGCGGCCGCGCTGCGTTGGGCAGTGGAAATGGCCACGGGATGGGATCTGGCGACCCATCGCCCCCTGCCGGGGCGATTGTCGGAGGTGGAGGCGCTTCGCGTCGTTTCCCCATCCGACCTCATGAGCGTCCAAGGCTGGCGATCCCGGCGAGATCCGGTGACGCGGGCCCGCCGGCTGCTGGTCGGGTGGGCAAAGGCCCGCTGCCCGCTGAGGCTGGCCAGGGGCGCGGAGGGCGACGAGGATCCAGGAACGGCCGGGGGGCGCGCCGCGGCCGAGATCTGCTGGCGTCCGACCGCGGTGGGAGGGGCGGAGTGGGTGACACGGTGCGTTCGCTGGCTGGAAGGACATCGCGGTCGGCGGTTCGTCGTCATTGTGCCAGAAGACGCCCCACCACCCGGCGAATGGCTCGCCCCGCTGGCACCGGCGCTCCGGACGATGATTCGCTCCCGCGGGCGGCCGAGGCCGGCGCTCGCGGTCAGCCTCGGGCCGTTGGACGCCGGCGGGATGGCGCGCCTGGAGGCCGTTCGGAAGGCGGCGGCGGAGATCGAGGTATCGTTGCAACGGCGCGTGCGGTTCGAGGTGGGGGCGTTTGTGGACCGGCCGCGCGCCGCGTTGGCGATCGAGGAAGTCGGCGACCAGATCGATTTCGTAATCTATGACGTGGCCGCGCTGGACGCCGCCCTGTGGGGCCGGCCGCCGCCGGCGAACGGGGGGGGCAATTCGGCCCGATTCGACGCCGCCGGTGTCGGGGTGCTGTTGGAAACGGGGTTGCGTCGGCTGGCCGCCATTCGCGCCGGTCTGCCGGCCGGCCTGTGGGTGCGGCATCTTCCCGATGCGGCGCTGGTCCGCTTCTGCCTTCGAATGGAAATCCGGACGCTGGCGGTGCCGGATCCGATGCTCGAGGCAGCCGCCCTGGTTGGCGCACAGGCGGCGGGGACACCACGGGAAGAGCGTCCGACCGCCGCCGCCGGGAAGCCTTGAGGCCGGCGGATCACTCGTCGGCCGGCGGCAGGCGCCGGCCGTGGTGCGCGAGAAATCGCTCCGCCTCTTCGCGGCCAAGGAAGCGCACCAAGATTTTGGGATCGATGTCAAGGAGATCCACCCAGATCAGCCCATCCAACACGTCGCTGAACTGGGGGTCCACGTTGAATCCCAATAGTCGGCCGCCGAGCTTGAGGTACTGACGCAGCAGGACGGGCACACCCTTCCGATCGCGTTCGATTTCGGCGATGATCTCGCCGACCTCGTCCATGTCGCGCAGCGGCCTGCGGAAAATCTCGGGGTTCCATCGCTCGCGGAGGGGGATGCGGCGCGGAGGGTGACGGGGGCGGACTAAGCGCGCCCAGCGGGTGTCCATGCGGTTGGCGCGCAGAAAATGCACCATCATCTGCCGCGAGAGGGAGTTGTACTCGTTGTTGATGCTGACCGGGCCGAACAGATGGCGGTAGCGGGGGTGCGCGAGGATGTAGCGCCCGATGCCCTTCCAAAGGAGGAGGAGGGGGGCGTAGGCACGCTGGTACTCAACGCGCACAAACGAACGGCCCAGCTCGAGGGCAGCGCCCATGGAATCCAGCAGCCGGCGCGAGTACCGGAAGAGGGTCGTGGTGTATAGACCCTTTTTGCCGTGCATGGCGAGGATGCGGTCGGTCGGCCCCATGCGGTAGGCACCGACGAGCTCGCTGGTGCGGCGGTTCCAGACGAAGAGGTGCAGGTAGTGCTGGTCGAAGCGGTCCAGGTCGATTTCGCGGCCTGTGCCCTCTCCGGCGGCGCGGAAGGTCAGTTCGCGGAGGCGGCCGATTTCGTGGAGGAGGTTCGGGATCTGATGGGCCTCGGCGCAGTAGACGGCGAGCTCGTCAGCCTGCAAGAGGCAGCATTCGGGCGGCAGAAGCCACACGTCCTGGGCGACCGAATCGCGGTGCAGCGGCGGGGCCACCTGGGCCGGCGCCGCTGGCCCGGCCCGCGGGATGAGCCCCGGAGGGGAACGGCCGCGCAGCACGTAGGTGCGCAGGCGCAAGTAGCTGGTCATGTCCGCGTCCGACATGCCCCGGATCCGTTCGAATGGCACGGGCGTGCCCACTCGCACGCCGATGGTGCGGCCCCGCTTCTTGACGAGTTCGCGGGGCAGCATTGCGGTTCGAAACCGCGGATGCAGGAGCCCGAGGATTTGGAAGATCGCGCTGGCACGGCCTTCGACGAAGACAGGCAACACCGGGCAGCGGGCCATCCGGATCATCGTGGCGATCGTGAAGCTCCAAGGAGGGTCGGTGATCTGCCGCTCGCGCAGCACCAGCCGCGACACGTCGCCGGAGGGGAACACCAGCAGCAGGTGGCCGTCTCGAATCCAGCGTACGCATTCCTTCATCGGGCGCAGGTTCGCCCGGGCCGCGTCCTCCCCGCCGTAGGGATCCACGAAGATGGCGTGGGGCCGCATTTCGGGAATGCGCTGCAGCAAAAAGTTGCTGAGCAGTTTTACGTCCGGGCGGACGCGGCGGAACATCGCCAGCAGGACAAGGGCGTCGGCGCCGCCGAGCGGGTGATTGGCCACCACCATCGCACCGCCGGATACGGGGATGCGGGCCAGGTCCTCGTCGGACACCTCCAGCTTGACGCCGACCACCTTCATCGCCGCGTCAATGAAGTCTTCGCCGCCGACGGCCAGGGCGGCCCGGTACATGCGGTCGAGCTGATCGAGCTGGAAGAACCGTTCGAGCGAACCTCGCATTAGCTCGAACAGGCGCTGGCGGACGGGGTCGGGGAAGCGGGCCCGCAGGCCGAAGGGCGAGGGCGGCTCTGGCGTATGGGGCAGCATGTCGGACGACACTATAGCCCCGCCGGCGGCGCGCCCCAAGCGGCCCGGCGGCGGGTCAAGTTACCTGGTCGCCGCGGACCATCACGACCTTGCCGGTCCGGACCAGCTCGATGATCCTGAACCGGCCGAGCAGCCGGATCATCGCGTCCAGCTTGTCGGAGTTGCCGGTCACCTGAAGGATCATCGAGGTCTCGGTCAAGTCGATGGTTTTTGCCCCGAAATGGTCGGCGATTTGAAGCGCGGCAGTGCGGTCCTCCTCGCACGCAGCGATCTTGACAAGGGCCATCTCCTTGACGACGGAGTCCTCGCCGCTGTGCTCGACGCAGCGCAGCACGTCCACCAGCTTCGCGGTCTGGGCGATGACCTGCTCCAGTCCCTCGGGGTGGCCTTTAAGCGTGATGGTCATGCGGGAAAAGTGCGTGTCCACAACCGGTGATACGACGAGCGCGTCGATGTTGTAGCCCCGGCGGGCGAAGACCTGCGCGATGCGGGCCAGCACGCCAGGTTTGTTCGCTACGTAAACGCTGATGGTGTGGGTTTCGCCCTGGTCGTTGCGGTGGGTGTTCATGGCTGACCTCCGCGGCGGGCGGGGAGCGGGGGGGCACCCGTCCCGCCGGCCGTCAGGTGGATCCGGTCGGTTTCTCCATCCGGTGGCGCGGCCGTTCGATGATCATGTCCTCCAGGGCTCGGCCGGCGGGCACCATGGGGAACACGTTGTCGGTCTTTTCGACCTCGGCGTTGATGAGGCAGGGACCGTCGTGGTACGCGAGGGCGCGGGAGAGGACCTTGCGCACGTCGGCCGACCGCTTAAGGTTCCACGCCTTCACGCCCTCGTAGGCGCGCGCGATCTTAACGAAATCGGGGTTGCCCTCCAGGTCCACGCCACTGCGGCGATCGTCGTAGAACAGCTCCTGCCACTGCCGTACCATGCCGAGGTAGTGGTTGTTGAGGACGATGATCTTCAGCGGAAGCCGGTGCAGCGCGGCGGTGGCCAGTTCGTACATCGTCATCTGGAAACCGCCGTCCCCGCAAAAGACGACGACGGTCTCGCCTGGCCGTCCGAACTGGGCGCCGATCGCCGCGGGGAGCGCGTAGCCCATCGTGCCAGCCCCACCGGAGGAGAGGAAGTTGTGCGGGTGATCGGTCCGGTAGAACTGGGCCGCCCACATCTGGTGCTGGCCGACGTCGGTCACCACCACCGCCCGCCCCTGGGTCAGCCTCCACATCTCCTCGATCACGTGCTGCATCTTTAGGCCGCCCTTGCGCGGGTAGCGCAGGGGCCAGCGGCTTTTGTACTCGTCCAGATGCGCCAGCCATTCCTCGGTTTTCAGCCGGCCGACGTGCGGCAGGAGGGCCCGCAGCGCGGCCTTCGCATCGGCCACGCAATAGATGTGGCAGGGTATCATCTTGCCCATCTCGGCCGGATCGATGTCGATGTGGATCCGGGTGGCGTTGCGGCAGAAGCGCGACGGCTGGCCCACGATCCGGTCATCGTAGCGCGAGCCGATGGACATGATGAGGTCGCACTCGACCACCGCCTTGTTGGCGTACGCGGTTCCGTGCATGCCCATCCAGCCGAGCGACAGCGGATGCGTCTCCGGAAAGGCGCCCTTGCCCAACAGCGTGGTCACCACGGGCGCCTGCAGGGTCTCGGCGAGCTTCCGCAACTCGGGCATCGCGCCGGAGATGAGTACACCGTGACCCGCCAGAAGGACCGGCCGGCTCGACTTGCTCAGCGCCTCCGCGATCTGGTGGATCGCTTCCATCTGCACTTGGTCCCCCGGCGGCGCGTAGCCGGGCAAGTCCATCGGGGCGTGCAGGTCGCCCGTGAACGGCCCTGACGAAACGTCCTTGGGCACGTCCACAATCACCGGTCCTGGACGGCCGGTAGAGGCGATGTGAAACGCCTCGCGAATCACGCGCGAGATGTCGTTCGTTTCCTTTACCAGATAGCTGTGCTTCACGATCGGCATCGTGATTCCGAAGATGTCCGCTTCCTGAAAAGCGTCCTTGCCGATCATGGAGCGAATCTGCTGGCCGCTGATGACCACGATTGGGACCGAGTCCATGTGGGCGGTCATAATGCCCGTGATGGTGTTTGTGGCGCCCGGGCCGCTGGTCACCAGCACCACGCCCGGCCGCCCGGTCGCCCGGGCATATCCGTCGGCCATATGCGCTGCGCCCTGCTCGTGGCGGACCAAGATCAGCTTGATCCGGGTCTTCGTCGTGACGATCGCGTCGAAGATCGGGATCGCCGCCCCGCCCGAGTAGCCGAATATGTATTCGACTCCCTCGTTTTCGAGGCACCGAATCAGGGCCTGCGCACCATCCATCGTCTCCATCGGCATGACTTGGTTCTCCGATCCGATTTGCGAAAGAATCGCACAGGTTAAACTGCGGGTCAAGTCGTAACGTGAAAAAAAGAAGTCAAATCGAGCCGCGCAAAATCGGCGGGTGGATCAAAAAATGAAAAACTTGTGCCAAAGCGTTCAATGCCTCGGCGCTGCCCGTTGAATTCTCAATTTTTGATCAGCAATGTGACCGTCACCGCCGGATCCAGGTTCACGAAACGAGCCTGAACACGATGGCATCGGGGGCCTTGGGCGATGCGTCGGCGCTCACCGTGGAACCTTCCGGGATGCGGCCTTCCAGGATCTCGCGGGCGAGGGCGTCGGCGATCTTTCGCTGGATGAGCCGCTTCAGCGGCCTCGCCCCGAAGGCGGGATCGTAACCTTCCCGGCTTAGGAGGTCCTTGGCCGCGTCGGTGAGCTGGAGGTTGATTTTGCGCTCCGCGAGGAAGCCGGCAAGGCGGGATAGCTGGATGTCCACGATCCTCCGGATGTGATCGCGACCAAGGCTTTGGAAGAGAACAACTTCATCAATGCGGTTGAGAAATTCCGGTCGGAAATGCGCCTGGAGTTCGTCCAGAACGCGGGATCGCATTCGCTCGTAGGCCGCGTCGCCAGGGACCATCTCAGGGTGTTTCTGAAGGGCATCGTGGATCACCGGCCCTCCAATGTTGGAGGTCATGATGATCAGCACGTTGCGGAAATCGACCGTCCGGCCGTGCCCGTCGGTCAGGCGACCCTCGTCGAGGATTTGAAGCAGGACGTCGAAAACCTCGTGATGGGCTTTTTCGATTTCGTCGAACAAGACCACTGTATAGGGGCGCCGACGGACATGTTCGGTGAGCTGCCCGCCCTCCTCGTAGCCGACGTAACCCGGCGGCGCCCCGATCAGGCGGCTGACCGAGTGCTTCTCCATGTACTCGGACATATCGATCCGAACCATCGCGGTCTCGTCGTCGAAGAGGGTCTCTGCCAATGCGCGGGCCAGCTCCGTTTTTCCCACGCCCGTGGGGCCGAGGAAGATGAAAGAGCCGATGGGGCGGTTGGGGTCCTGCAGCCCGGACCTGGCGCGCCGGACCGCGTTGGCGACGGCGCTAACCGCCTCGTCCTGGCCGACGACCCGGCGGTGGAGAATCTCTTCCAGGTGCAGGAGCTTCTCCCGTTCGCTCTCCATTAACCGGGCGACTGGAATGCCCGTCCACGACGCGACGACGGCGGCGATGTCCTCGGCGTCTACCTCCTCCTTGAGCATCTTGAGGTCGCGCTGCACCTCGGCCAGCCGCTGCTGCGCCGCAGAGATCTGTCGCTCTAGGGCCGGGATGCGGTCGTATCGAAGCTCGGCCGCCCGCTCGAGGTTGCCGGCCCGTTGGGAGCTTTCTTGCTCGGCCTTGGCCAGGTCGAGCGCCCGCGTGAGCGACCGCAGTTCGCCGATCAACTCCTTTTCACGGTTCCAGTGGGCCGTCAGCCTGGAGCTTTCGGCGCGCAGGCGTTCGAGCTCGGATTCGAGTTTTCGCCGCCGGGCGACGGAGTCTTCGTCGGTCTCCTTCTGCAGGGCCTGGCGCTCGATCTCGAGTTGCAGGATGCGGCGCTCGGTCTCGTCGATTTCGACCGGCCGGCTGTCGATTTCCATCCGCAGCCGGCTGGCGGCCTCGTCGACGAGATCAATGGCCTTGTCGGGGAGAAAGCGGTCCGAAATGTAACGATGGGAAAGAACGGCGGCCTGGACCAGGGCGGCATCCTGAATACGTACGCCATGGTGCACCTCGTAACGTTCCTTGAGCCCGCGCAGGATCGCGATCGTGTCCTCGACGGAGGGCTCGCCGACCCGGACGGGCTGGAATCGGCGTTCGAGCGCCGGGTCCTTCTCGACGTGTTTCCGGTATTCGTCGATCGTCGTGGCGCCAACGCATCGCAGCTCGCCGCGGGCCAGCGGGGGCTTGATCATGTTCGACGCATCCACCGCCCCCTCGGCGCCTCCGGCGCCCACAAGGGTGTGCAGCTCGTCGATGAACAAAATGATGCGGCCCTCCGCCGCCAGCACCTCCTTGAGAAAGGCCTTGAAACGGTCCTCGAACTCCCCGCGGTACTTCGCGCCGGCGATCATCGCGCCGAGGTCCAGCGCGATCAGTCGGCGGTCCTTCAACCCCTCCGGCACGTCTCCGGCCACGATCCGCTGGGCCAGTCCCTCGACGATCGCCGTCTTGCCGACCCCGGGCTCGCCGATGAGTACGGGGTTGTTTTTTGTGCGGCGCGACAAAACTTGGATCACGCGGCGGATTTCAGCGTCCCGTCCAATGACTGGGTCGAGCTTGTTTTGCCGGGCCATGTCCGTCAGGTCGCGACCGTATTTTCGCAGGGCGTCGACCTTGTCCTCCGGGTTCTGGTCCGTCACCCGATGGCCTCCGCGAACCGACTGGAGGGCGCGCAGAAGACCGTCCGGCGTTGCGCCGGCCTCGGCCAGGAGACGGGCCGCGGCGCTTTCGCCATCCTGGGCCAGCGCCAACAGGAGGTGCTCCGTGCTGACAAACTCGTCCTTCAGTCTGTCGGCGATCCCAAGCCCCGCTTCCAACACCCGGCCGAGCGCCCGCGAAATGCCGCGATCCGTCAAAGAACCCTGCATGGTGGGCAGGGAGCGGAACCGGCGCTCCAGCCCCTGCTGGATTCGCGCAACCGAGGCGCCCAGCCGTTCCAGTACCGCGGTGGCGATCCCCTCAGGCTGCGCGATCAGCGCCGCGAGCAGATGCTCGGGTTCGACCTGCGGGTGCTGGCGGTCGACCGCCAGCCGCGCCGCGGCCTGGATCGCTTCCTGCGCCTTGATTGTAAATCGGTCAAGTTGCATGACACTCGTATCCTGAGCACGACAAATGCCATCGAGACGTCTATGGCCTCGGCGACCACTGGACGGTCGGAGATCCGGCACCAGGTGGACGGAATCCGCGAACCACTAGATTCGGTTCGAAAGGGACAGGCACGCAAAAGAAGAGCCATGTTGGCGCTTTGAGCGAACTATGTGCCAAAATGGCACAGCATTCAAGGTTCACCTTGTGGCACAAGTATCCGCAATGTTAGTGGCCGCGATTCACTACGGCCACAGTGTTTACACCCGAATCGGCTTTGAAGCTGCACTTGAGCGGTGCCGAAGACCATCTTGAGTTGTGGCTTGCCCGTCCGGTATGATGTCAAGGATGTATGACTAGTTCGCGCAGGAGGTTCGATGACGCCGATGATTGGCCCCGTGGGCGTCCGCCGCGAGGGTTTTATCCTTCGCGAGGTGGCGGAGCTTTCGGAGTTGCGCGGCCTGGGCTCGCTGTGGGAACACGAGCGCAGCGGGGCATGGTTGCTCCATCTCGACACCGGCGATGAGGAGCGGCTCTTTTCCGCGGCCTTCCGCACTCCGCCGCCCGATGACACCGGTTTGCCGCACATCCTCGAGCACACGGTGTTGTGCGGCTCCCGGCGATACCCGGTCAAGGACCCGTTCGTCGAGATGCTGAAGACCAGCCTCGCGACGTTCCTGAACGCCATCACCTGGCCGGACCGGACCCAGTATCCGTGCGCGAGCATGAACGAACGGGATTTCCGAAATCTGATGGCCGTCTACTGCGACGCCGTTTTCCAGCCGTTGTTGCGCGAAGATCATTTTCGCCAGGAGGGTCACCACCTGGCCCCCGCCGATCCGGAGAACCCCGCCGGTGCGCTTTCGATCCGCGGCATCGTGTTCAGCGAGATGAAGGGCGCCTACGCCACGTTGGAGGGCGTCCTCGACCGTGTCGCCACCGCCGAACTGTTCCCCGACACCCCCACCGGACGCGACGCCGGCGGATTGCCTGAGGCGATTCCGAATTTGACCTACGAGCAGTTCCTCGAATTTCATCGCCGATACTACCATCCCTCGAATGCCTACCTCTTCCTGTTCACACCCGGGGATCCCGCCGCTCACCTAGCATTTCTCGACCGGGAGGTGCTGGCCTCCTTCCAACGGCAGACCCCGCCCCCGCCGATGCCCCTTCAGCCGAGGTGGTCCTCGCCGCGGCGCGTGACGGCGCTTTATCCGGCGCTGCCGGCCGACACGCCGGACCGCAAAGCCGCGCATGTCATGGAGTGGCTTCTGAACCCGTCGGAGGACGTCGACACCACGATCGCCCTTGGCGTGGCCACGGAGTATCTGCTGGCCCATCCCGGCAGCCCGTTGCGCCGGGCGTTGCTGGAATCGTGCCTGGGGGAGGAGGTCCTCGAATACCATTCCACCGCCCGACGCGAAGGCACCCTTGTCGTCGGACTCTCTGGCATCGATCGCCTTCGGGTGAACGAGGTCGAAGAAGTCGTTTTCTCGACCTTGCGTGCCGAGGTCGAGCGAGGTTTCGAGGGCGATCAGGTGGATGCGGCTTTCCACCAGTTTGAACTCACATCGCGGCACGTTCCGGACCTCCATCCCCTCCGGCTGATGGACCGGGTGTATGGCGCCTGGCTTTATGGCGCTTCGCCGTGGACCTGGCTTCGCATCGGCGAGCGGCTGGACTCGGTCCGGCGGCGGATGGCCGCCGAGCGCCGTTTTCTGGAAGACCTGGTCCGCCATTGGATTCTCGACAACTCCCACCGTCTGCACATCACGCTGATCCCGGATCCGCACCTGACCCGGCGGCAGGAGGAAAGATGGGCGCGTCGGCTCGATCGAGTGCGCTCCTCGATGAGCGCGTCCGACCTCGAGCGGGTGGCTAGCGAGGCGCGGGAGCTGGAACGACGCCAGGCGGAGCCCAATCCGCCCGAGGCGCTGGCCACCTTGCCTCGGCTGTCGAGGTCGGATGTTTCCCTGGATCCCGCCCAGCTGAACGTGTCGCGCATCGGCCTCGGGGGTCAAACTTGCCTACGCGTGGACGCCCCGACCTGCGGGGTGCTCTACCTGCGCCTTGCCATCGACCTCTCCCATGTCGACGAACGATGGTGGCCCTGGCTGCCGTCCCTGGCGGCGGTGTGGACGCAAGGGGGCGCCGCCGGCCTCGATTACGCCGCCATGGCCCGGCGGGAGGCCGCATGCTGTTCGGGCCTGAGCGCGATCGTGCAGGTGGGGGGGCGCGTGGACGACCGTCTGGCCTTCCGACCCACCTTGCAATTCGCCGTCCATGCGCTGGACGGACGGGTGCCGGCCATGTTGGAGGTGCTTCGCGACCGTCTCTGGTCGGCCGACTACAGCGACCGCGGGCGCCTCGTCACGATCCTGGCCGAGCGGCAGGCCGGCTTACGGGAGGACGTGGTGCCCTCGGGCAGCGCCTATGCCTCCCTCCGCGCCGCCCGCCGGTGGACCCCCAACGCGCGGCAGGCCGAAATATTGGGCGGCATCGAACAGGTCCGCTTCGCCGTCGTGCTGGCGGAGAGGGCGCGACGGAACCCGGGTGAGGTGATCTCGGCGCTGAATGAGCTGCGGAACGTCGTTTTGTCGTCGCCTCAATGGCTGCTGGCCGTGGCCGGCTCCGACGAACCGACCGCCCGCGCGATGGAGGCGTTCGGCGGGTGGCTTGCGCGCCGTCCGCCCGCCACTGCGTCCCTCTCCGCCCCGCTGCTGGCCCTGGCCGATCGGCCCGGCCCGCCGGAGGGTCTGGCGATCTCCAGCGAGGTGGCCTTCGGTGCGGTGGCGTTTCCCGGTCCGGCGCTGGACGATCCGATGGCGGCCCCCCTGCGCGTGCTGCTCTACCGTTTGGCGCTGGATCATCTCTGGACGGAAATCCGCGTCAAGCGCGGGGCGTACGGCGCGCGTGCGCAACACGGAACCCACAGCGGGGTGGTCACGATGAGCAGCTATCGGGATCCGGCGGTCGGCGAAAGCCTCGCCGTCTTCCGACGCGTTGCGGACCACGTTGAGCTCGAGATGGCGCTCCCGCCGGAGGAGATGGAGCAGGCCGTCATCGGGGCCCTCAAGGGGCTCGACCAGCCGGTCCGGCCGGCCAGCGCCGTGGCCACTGCCGTCGAGCGCGAATTGAGCGGCGCCACGGACGACTTTCGCAGGCGGTTCCGCCGGCGGCTGCTGGACACGACAATGGACGACCTGCGCCGTGTGGCCGCCGAGGTCCTGCGGCCCGGCCTGGAGACGGCCTCCGTGTGTGTGCTCGCCGGTCGCGATACGCTGGACACGCTGGGGATTGAAGGGCTTCGGATCGAGGACCTGTTGCCTTCGGACGGGGAGGGGGACGGATGACGGACGGCGCCAACGGCGACCTCCTCTTGCGAGTGCGGGACCTTGTCGTGGAGTTCCCGTCGTCGGGCGCGGCGGCTCCCGCGGTGGACGGGGTGAACCTGGACGTCCGGCGGGGCGAGGTCGTCGGCCTCGTCGGCGAAAGCGGCTCCGGAAAGTCGGTGACCGCGCTCTCTGTGCTCCAATTGCTGCGCGGCACGGCGCGGTATCCGCGCGGCTCGATCGTTTTTTTCCCGGACGGAGGTGCGCCGGTGGACCTGATGCGGGCGCCGGAGCCGTGGTTGAGGTCGATCCGGGGTGCTCGCATCTCGATGGTGTTCCAGGAACCCATGACCTCGCTCAATCCGCTTCACACCATCGAGAAGCAGGTGGGCGAGGCGATCCGACTCCACCGACCCGCAAGCCCCTCCGCGCTGCGGCGCGAGGTCACGGAATGGCTGGAGCGGGTGGGGCTGCGCAATGCGGGGCGGCGGCTGGGCGCGTATCCGCACGAGCTCTCCGGCGGCGAGCGGCAGCGCGTGATGATCGCGATGGCGCTGGTGAACCGGCCGTCGTTGCTGATCGCCGACGAGCCGACTACGGCGCTGGACGTGACCATCCAGGCGCAGGTCGTGGAGCTGTTTTTCTCCCTGCAGCGCGAGCTGGGGATGGCGGCCCTGTGGATCACGCATGACCTCGGGCTGGTGCGGCGGATTGCCGACCGGGTCGTGGTGATGCAGGCGGGGCGGGTGGTGGAGGAGGGACCCCGCGACCGGATCTTTGAATCGCCGCATCACCCCTACACGCGTCGTCTGGTCATCTCGGCCCCCTCGGGCGCGCCCGCGCCCCTTCCGCCGGAGGCCCCGCAGCTTTTTCAAATGGACGCCCTTCGGGTCGGTTTTCCCGTGCGCCGTGGCGTTCTGCGCCGCGAGCAGGGGTGCGTTCACGCCGTCGAGGGCCTCGATCTGATCCTGAAGGAGGGCATGTCGGTGGGCCTGGTCGGAGAGAGCGGCTCGGGCAAAACGACGGCGGCGCTGGCGGCCCTGCGGCTGTTGTCGGGCTCGGGCACGCGCGTCGAGGGGCGGGTGGTGTATGCGGGTCGGTCGCTGCTCGACGCGGCCGAGCGGGACGTCCGTCCGTTGCGGCGGGAGCTGCAGATGGTCTTCCAAGATCCTTTCGGCTCCCTCAATCCCCGGATGTCGGTGGCCGACATCGTCGGCGAGGGGCTGGCGATCCACCGGCCCGACCTCCACGCGGAGGAACGGGACCGAGAGGTGGCGGACGCGCTGCGGCGCGTCGGGCTCGACGCGGAGTTCCGCCACCGCCACCCTCACGAGTTCTCGGGGGGCCAGCGCCAGCGCATCGCGCTGGCCCGCGCCCTTGTCCTTCGGCCGCGCGTGTTGGTGCTCGACGAGCCGACGTCCTCGCTGGACGTGTCCCTGCAGGCCGAGATCGTGGATCTGCTGCGCGACATCCAGGTTCGCGATCGCCTGGCCTACTTGCTGATCACCCATGATCTGCGCGTCGTGCGGGCCCTGTGCCATGAGGTCGTCGTGCTGCGCGCGGGACGCGTGGTCGAACGCGGCCCGGCGGAACGTATCCTGAACGCGCCGGCCGACCCCTACACGCGCGCCCTGGTCGCCGCGGCGCTGGAGTACCGCGTCGCACGGGAGCCGGCCGCATGAGGGGGGGGCGCCTGTCTCCGATGGCGCGTCGCCGGCTGGCGCGCTTTCTGGCCAACCGCCGTGGCGTCGTGTCGCTGGCGGCCTTCGTGGCGCTGCTCTTGGCGGCGCTGGCGGCGCCCCTGCTGGCCGCCGACCGGCCGTGGGCGGTGCGGGTGGGCGACCGGTGGTGGTTTCCGATCCTCCGCCCCGTCAGCGAGGCGGAGCTGGGCGGCGTGTTCGAGACCCCCGCCGATTTCCGCGACCCTTACGTCGTCCGCGAGTTGATTCTCGCCCGAGGCGGACGGATCTGGTGGCCGCCGATTCCGTACTCCTACGACACAGTGGACCTCGAACTGCCGACGCCGGCGCCGGCGCCGCCCTCGGCGCGCCACTGGCTGGGCACGGACGACCTCGGGCGGGACGTGCTGGCCCGGACGTTGCATGGACTGCGCATTTCGATCCTGTTCGGCGCGGCGTTGACCGCCGTCAGCGCGATCGTGGGTGTGCTGCTGGGCCTCTGGCAGGGCTATGCGGGCGGCTGGGTGGACCTTCTCTTTCAACGCTTCATGGAGCTGTGGGGTGCGATGCCCCGGTTGTACATCCTGATCATCATGTCGACCGTGATCGAACCGGGCTTCGGCAGCCTGCTGGCGATTCTGCTTCTGTTCTCCTGGATGAGCCTGGTCCACGTCGTTCGCGCGGAGACGTTGCGCGCGCGGAATTTCGAGTACGTTCGCGCGGCCCGCGCCCTTGGGGTGCCCGGCTGGCGCATCGCAGTGCGCCACGTGCTGCCCAATTCGCTGGTCGCGGCGATGACGTACCTGCCGTTCCAGCTCGCCGGTTCGCTGACGATGCTGACGTCGCTGGATTTCCTGGGCCTGGGCCTGCCGCCCGGCTCGCCCTCGATCGGCGAAATGCTCCAGCAGGGCAAGGCGAACCTCCACGCCCCCTGGCTGGGCCTGACCGCGTTCACCGTGCTGGCGCTGCTGTTCATGCTGGTGGTGTTCGTCGGCGAGGCCGTGCGCGATGCGCTGGATCCGAGGGCGGCTGCCGGCGGAAGGAGGGCGCGATGACGGCCTATCTCGTCCGCCGCCTCCTGCTCATGATCCCCACGCTGTTCGGCGTGCTGTTGATCAACTTCGCCGTCGTCCAGTTCGCCCCCGGCGGGCCGGTGGAGCAGATCCTCGCGCAGGTGCGCGGTGTGGGCGCCGACGTCGCCGGCCGGATCAGCGGCGCCACCGGCGCGGAGGCTACGCCGGCGCCGTCGACCCCTGGCGGCGTCCCCGCCTACCGCGGCGCGCAAGGGCTGGACCCAAAGTTCATCGAGGACCTGCGGCGCCAGTTCGGCTTCGACCGACCTTGGTACGAGCGGTTCTGGAAGATGTGCCGCGATTTTCTGCGGTTCGACCTTGGCCGCAGCTACTACCGGGACCGGACCGTGGGCCAGCTCATTCGCGAGAAGCTGCCGGTCTCGATCTCCCTCGGCCTGTGGTCCACGCTGATCATCTACGCGATCTCCATCCCGCTCGGCGTGGCCAAGGCGGTCCGCGACGGGTCGCGCTTCGACGGCTGGACGAGCGTGCTGGTCGTCGCCGGCAACGCGATTCCGAGTTTCCTGTTCGCCATCGCGCTGGTGATCGTGTTCGCCGGGGGACGCTACCTCCAATGGTTTCCGCTCCGAGGGCTGGTGTCGGAGAACTGGGAGGAACTCTCGTGGATTGGAAAAATCCTGGACTACGCCTGGCACATGGTCCTGCCCGTCACGACGATGACGATCGGCGGCTTTGCGTCGCTGACGATGCTGACCAAGAACTCCTTCCTCGACCAGATCCGGCTCCAATACGTCATGACCGCCTACGCGAAGGGCTGCTCGACGCGCCGCGTGCTCTACGGGCACGTGTTTCGCAACGCGATGCTGATCGTGATCTCCGGATTCCCCGCGGCCCTGATCCTGACCTTGTTCACCGGCTCGGTGCTGGTCGAGGTGATCTTCAGCCTCGACGGCCTCGGGTTGCTGGGGTTCGAGGCGGCGATGAAGCGCGACTACCCCGTCATGATGGGGACGCTCTACGTCTTCGAGCTGTTGTCGCTGCTGCTGGCGCTGCTCAGCGACGTGCTTTACACGGTCATCGATCCGCGGATCGACTTCGAACGCCGCGCATGATCCGCAGGGGGGCCATCGCCGCCGGGACCGCTCTGGCCGCCCTCGCGGCGGCGGCGGTGCCCGCCGCGGCCGGCGGCCAGCCGGCCCATGCGCTGGCCCTGCACGGCGAGCCAAAGTACCCGCCGGAGTTCACGCACTTCTCGTACGTGAACCCCGACGCCCCGAAGGGCGGCGTTCTGCGACTCGCGGAGGAGGGCGGCTTCGACTCGCTCCACCCGTTCATTCCTCGGGGAAACGCGCCGCTGGGCATGACGCTGGTCTTCGAGACGCTCGCTGTCAACAGCGGGGACGAGCCGTTCTCCATCTATGGACTTCTCGCCGAGACCATCGAGCTGGCGCCGGACCGGTCCACGGTCACCTTCCGGCTGCGCCCCGGGGCACGGTGGCACGACGGGCGGCCCGTCACGGCCGCGGACGTGGAGTTCTCGTTTAAGGCCCTCCTCGAACAGGGGATGCCGTCGTACCGGCTCTACTACCGCAACGTGGACGGCGTCGAGATTGTGGACGAGCGGACGGTTCGCTTCCGGCTCTCCACCCGGGAGACGAACCGCGAGCTGCCGCTGATCCTCGGTCACCTGCCAGTGTTGCCCCGCCACTGGTGGGAGGGGCGCGACTTCTCCTCGCCGACGCTGGAGCCGCCTCCGGGCAGCGGCCCCTACCGCGTCGCCGCCTTCGAGGCGAACCGCTTCATCGCCTTCGAGCGCGTGACCAACTACTGGGGCGCCCACGTGCCCGCCGTCCGCGGCATGTACAATTTCGATGTCGTCCGTTACGACTGCTACCGCGATGCCACCGTCAGCCTCGAGGCCTTCAAGGCCGGCGCGTACGATTGGCGGCTGGAGATGAGCGCGAAGGACTGGGCGGTCGGCTATACCTCGCCTGAGCGGGCGGCCGGCGTGATGCGCTGCGAGCTGTTCCCGAGCGGCCGGATCGCTTCGATGCAGGGGTTCGCCTTCAACCTTCGCCGCCCCATCTTCACCGACCGGCGCGTCCGGCGGGCGCTCGGGCTGGCCTTCGACTTCGAATGGGCCAATCGAGCCCTCTTTTACGGTCAGTACCGCCGGTGCCGCAGTTACTTCGGCGACTCGGAGATGGAGGCGCGGGGACGGCCGGAGGGCGCGGAGCTGGAAGTATTGATGGATCTGGCCCGCCGCTTTCCCGGCCACGTGCCGGACGAGGTGTTTCAGGAGGAATATCGTCCCCCGACCACCGACGCCGACCTCGGCGAGGAGGCCCACCGCCTCTCGGTGCGCCGCAACTTGCTCGAGGCCCGCCGTCTGCTCCACGAGGCTGGCTGGATGTCCCGGCCGGGCGATGGGCGACTGGTGCATCGCGAACTGCGCGACCCCGCCGGCCGGCCGCTGGAGTTCGTCTTCGAAATTTTACTAGTCCAGCCGGCGTTTGAGCGCGTGGTGCTTCCGTTCGTGCTCAACCTGCGCAGGCTTGGCGTGGAGGCCAAGGTCCGCACGGTGGACATGTCCGTCTACATGAACCGCATCCTCGGCTTCGACTTCGATATGGTCGTGGGCAGTTGGCCGCAGAGCGAGAGCCCCGGCAACGAGCAGCGCGATTACTGGCACTCGATGGCCGCCGACCAGAACGGCAGCCGCAACGTGGGGGGAATTCGCAACCCCGCGGTGGACGAGCTGGTCGAGGACCTGATCCGGGCGCCCGACCGCTCCACGCTGGTCGTCCGTGCCCGTGCTCTGGACCGTCTCCTTCAGTGGGGGGTCTACTGCATTCCCAACTGGTACCTTCCGGTCCAGCGGATCGCGTTCTGGGATCGCTTCGGATTTCCGCCGCCCCATCCCCAGGCGGGGACGCACTGGATCTACTGGTGGGAAGACCGCGACAAGGTGGCGACCCTGGCGGCGCGCCGCGATGCGGCCCGCCGATCGGGCGCTCCGCCGCTCCGCCGCTGAACGGACCTCCCGCCACAGCGGCGCCGCTCGCTCCCCTCCGGCCGGACTCGCCCCGCGGCCCGGATTCGTGCAGGATACGCGGCCGTCGCGACTACGCATGAAGCGGTCCACGACATCCCCGACGCGCGCGCGCCAAACGCCGGGCGGTCCGTCGGTCCTGCTGGCCGTCGGCGACGCCTACCGGGCCGGCATCGCCGCGCGCCGCTGGCTGGAGGCGTTCTGCCCGCCCGACCGCCGCCTGTTCGACATGGAGGAGATCGTTGAGGAGGGAGACGGAGAGGACCAGCTGGCCTCGACGCTTCGCAACGTACTCCTCGCGGTCGAAACGCCGTCGCTGCTAGGCGAGGGCAAGGCCGTGCTGTTCCGCGCCGGGGCGATCCTGGCGTCGCCCCGGCTGGCCCGACCCGGCTCCGACCTGTGGCGCCGGCGTCTGGCCGACCGCATCCGCAACGGCCTGCCGCCCGGCCACCGGCTGGCCATTCTGTGCACGGAAATTGATCGCCGTGGCGTTCTCTACCGCGCCTGCCGGGAGGCGGCGGAGGTGGCGGAGTTCCTCCTGCCGGAGAAGCCGTGGGAGCGCGCCCGCGCCGTCCGCGACCAGGTCTGCGAGGAGCTAGACCGCGTCGGACTGGAGATCGAGCCCGACGCGCTGGAGGCGTTGGTGGACCGCCTCGGCGGCGACGGCCACGTGGTCCATTCGGAAATTGAAAAGCTGGCCCTCTACCTCGGCGACCGGCGGCGCGTTACCGCGGAGGACGTCCGGACGATGGTCTCCTCATCCCGGGAGGTCGAGGGGTGGGACCTCGCCGATTGCGTCGCCGCCCGCGATCCCCGGGGCGCGTGGGATGTCTTTCGACGGCTGGTCGCCCAGCGGATGGACCCCATTTTGATGCTGTCGGGCCTCGAGGCGAGGTTCCGCGATCTGGCGGTGTTTCGCGAGGGGTTGGACCGCGGCTGGCTGCGCTCCGACGGGCGGAACGCCGAATGGGCGGCGTCGGCCGAGTGCTCCGCGGCGCTGGAACGTCTGGGGGAGTGGAACCCCGCCCGAATGCATCCCTACCGCGTGGCCCGATTGGCGGAACAGGCGGCGCGATTCACCGCCGGCGAAATCGCGGAGGCGGCGGCGGCGATCACACGGACCCGCGACATGATGATGAGCGGGT
>OGCI01001394.1_pt1 | contig 20396 bp, 18 predicted proteins | sample 1570021 | NCBI WGS metagenome assembly OGCI01 (sample SAMN06264664, study PRJEB24512) | hot springs metagenome | isolation source: Hot spring water | place: South Africa: Tshipise | collected 2015-06-21 | reverse complement strand
TTCCTTGGAGTCAATCTTCATATCTTCTTCCCTGGAGATGTTCCCTCAGGTGGTGGTGATGTTTTAACTAATGACCTTTCTTGCCGAGACGGTGGAAATAAAATCCTTGGATAGTACAAGTTCTTCGCTTTTCTGCTACAAGTTTTCCCCCATCCTTCCCGATGACCATCTCTTCTTGAGATACTCCGTGAACAAAGGAGAGGTCTTCCCTCTGCTTCTGCAATACGTTAGGATCAAAACTTCTTCCTTGGATACTCCACTAACCTCAAAAGTCGAAGCTCGCCAACCCTAAGGGGTGAGAGAAGAGAATAATACAAGCAAAGTGGGTCAACTGAAAGATTGCCCGAAGCTTAAAACTTAAAGCCTTAGAATCGTCTCATCAACACTCATGCCTGCAGTCCAGCCACCATCAACGAGGATATTGGCACCCGTGATATAACTTGCTCGAGAAGAAGCGAGGAAGAGAACCACTTCTGCGACTTCTCGAGGAGTACCAGGTCGTCCCATAGGGGTACGGGCTACAATCAGCTGTTCCCACAAGGGATGTGAGAGAATCGCCTCTACCATGGGAGTTTTGATGAAAGCAGGAGAAACAGCGTTGACCCGCACATTATATTTCGCCCACTCCACCGCGAAAACCTTGGTAAGCTGCCTCACTCCCCCCTTGGTAGCAGCATAGACAGCGCGACCAGACAACACCTCTTCGCTCTGTAAGGAAGCGATATTCACGATTGCACCTTCTCTTTGAGCGATCATTTTCTTCCCCACCTCAAGGCAGGTAAAAAAAGTCCCCTTGAGGTTGACATCAACGATAAAATTCCACTCTTCTTCGCTATATTCTATGGCTGGTTTTCGCACGTTCACTCCCGCACTATTCACCAAAATGTCAATCCGCCCAAAATGATCTACAACTTCATCCACAAGTTTTCTCACTTCGTGGAGCTTAGCAATATCGGTAGGGATGGCGATAGCTTGGTATCCCTCTTGGGAAAGTTGCCGAGCCAGTTCACTCCCCTCTTGCGCATGGCGGTTCGCAACCACACAGATTGCACCTTCTTCACATAACCGGTGAACAATAGCCTGCCCAATTCCCTTACTCCCTCCAGCAACAATGGCAATTTTATCCTTTAATTCGGCCACGGCTTCACCCCTCAGAGTTCAGATTCCCAATGCTTCGGCAAGATATCTCCCCCACAGTCGATAACGCCGACTTTCGCTCTTTTCCCTTGAGTTGCATAAGCCATCTCCAGAGCTTCCTCCACCGTTTCGGCACGCTTAAAACCGAGCGCTTCCTGGTCTTCTTCTCGCATGCCCTGCGAGAAACAAATGACCTCTTGAGAATGCTCTCTTATTTTGGCATGGAGCAGGAGGGTAGCCGCGCACACCAAGTCTTCAAAACTTCCCTCTTGAACTCGCCTTTTCAATTCACCATAGGGAAGGGTGGCAAATTTCTTGAGATCAGTGTGCACCGGAGAGATTCCTTCGGGAAAAGGAGCAACAAGTATCGACGTTCCTCCCTTGCGCACTCCTTTTTGAGCGTAGGAGAGGGGTTTAACCCCCTGCCAGTAATCGATGTCGGCCGGATAGGCACTGACAACTACGATATCGGCAAGACCGGGGATGGGTCGTTCATAGATCTGTTTTGCTCCTTCCACGCCTTTGCGGTGTGCTGCAATCTGATTCCCTGCAACCACCTGCGCTATCTTCCCCTGATCGTTCAGAATCGTATTCACGATGAAGCGCAGTTGTACCGCTTCTGCCACCATTTCAATTTCTCTCCGGACATCGTTCTCCACTTGTCCTGCAATTTTAAGGTACAAGTCTTTTTCCAGGGGAAGAATATGGGTATGTCCTGTGGTCGCCCAAGAACATATACCCGGTTGGATAGCCTTCCCTCCACCACCATACCCCGCATAGCAATGAGGAATGATACTCCCCACAGCTATAAGAAAATCGGCCTCTAAGGCAATTTTGTTGACTTCAATAGGAGTTCCACCCGGGGTAGAACCAATTTTCGCAAGGTTTTGTGGTTCCTTCCACTCGTGGTCACAAATAACCACTCTTTTTGCAACTTCCCTACCAAAACATTGCTCGATTTCCTCCTGGGTCATATACCTGTGGGTACCCAGGCCTATGAGGACAATAATATCCCTATCGGGCACACCACCTCGATTCAGCTCATCGAGGAGGACAGGAAAAATTCTCTCTCGGGGGGTGGCCCGGGTAAGGTCATCACCAACGATGACTACCTTCATGCCTCTTCGCACTTGTTCTCGCAGAGGAAGCGCAGCAATGGGATTCTGTATGGATAACCGTATTGCCTCTTCTTCCTCGCTCACCGCGGGTACATCTTTTGGTCGTATGGCGTAGAGGAAATTTTCCCGAGGAATGGCCACAATCACCCGTTCTTCCCCACACCGCACACTTACTTCCACTCTCTCCAATGCATCCACCACCCCAAAAAACCTGTTCTTTCCTCGGTTCTATCCACCGAGCACTTGCTTAGCCATTTCTACACACCCTTGCACCGAACAGTCTTCTTTCACCTCTATGGTTAAGCCCCCAAATACCCTTCTCTTATACTCTAACAAAGCCCTCACTCCTCCACCAGTGAGAAACATGGTTTCCGAAAGGGGAAGACGTTCTCGCATCATGGCAAGCGTTCGCTCCATTCTTCCTACAACGGCTTCAATGAGAGCGTAGAGACAGTCTTCACGAGTAGTGCTCAGGGTAAGACCCAAAAACGAAGCCGTACGTTGACGGAGATCGGTCCTATCACCGGTTAAATAAGGCACACAGCGTACTCTCCCTCGCCTCCCGTCGAGAACCATCTCTAAATAGGAGGAATAAAACTCCTCTTTGTTCGTCTCTCGGCAGAATTGGGCGTAGAACCAATCGAGGGCAAACCCACCAATTATGATGTCAAACATGAGCCATTTCCCCGGGAAAGGATGGGTTCGCAAGTAATACTTTTCATGAGGAAGGGGGGTATCAAGACATATGGTGAGAATTTCGGAACTTCCCGAAATATTTAACATCTGCCCTCCACGTAAAAGCCCCGCCCCTAAAGCCGCACTGGAAGTGTCGTTCGAACCCATAACCACGGGGACTCCCGCTCGAAGACCGGTAACACGAGAGACGTCCTTAGTAATGCTTCCCACCATCTCAAGACAGGAGAAGACAGGGGGTAATTTTTCGAGGGGGATTCCTAACTCCCGCGCAATTGAAGCACACCACCCTGAACCTCCTACGGTGTCGTAGAGACCGGTGATCGAGGCATTGGTGGGATCGATCGACCATTGATTGGTAAGCCTCTTTAAAAGAAAGGTGTTCAAATGGCCGAAACGAAAGGCTTTTTGGAAGACTTTCTGTTCTTTCTCTTTGAGCCAAAGGAGACTGGTAAGCGATATCCCCCCAGGATAGGGGATGTTTCCAGCGACGTTGAGGAATGTTTCTTTCCCGACGATCGATAAAGCTTTTCGTGCTTGCCTGACACTCCGTCGATCCCAGTGGATGATGGCCGGATACAGAGAGTTTCCCTCTTTGTCCATGGCGATAAGTGCCGGGCTGAAAACACATGGCACAAGAAGGTCCACCTTTTTGAGATATCCTTGCTCTTCGAACTTCTTCATCACTTTGAGAAGAACATCCCATATTTTTTCCACGTCTATCTGTACTTTGAGACCATCGGCCTCGTATGCGTATTCCGCTCGCTCTCGTGCCACCGGGGCAAAATGCTTATCAAAGATGGCCGCTTTCAACGAAGAAGTTCCCACATCGAGAACCAGTAAATAGTCCATTGCTTTCCTCCCATATTCTATTTTGGTGGACCAAACACTAAGTTAGGCAAAAAGGTCACCACCGAAGGAAAGAGGGTAATCACAAAAAGAGCAATTAAAAGAGGAATGAAAAAAGGGAGGGAAGCCCGAGCGATACGGAGAGGTGAAAGTCCCGAAATTTTGCTCAAGATGAAGAGATTCATTCCATAAGGAGGGGTGAGGAGTCCAATCATAAGGTTCAATACCATCACCAGTCCAAAGTGAACCGGGTCAATGCCTACCTTAGTAATGAGGGGAATGAGAATAGGGGTGAGAATACATATGGCAGCGGTAGTATCCATGAAACAACCGATGATGAGCAAAAAGGCGTTTAAAATAAGCAGTATAACCAAGGGGCTGGCGCTCACACTGGTAAAAGCCTCGAGGAGGATGATGGGAACACGGCTCCGGATGAGCACCCATCCGTAAAACATGGAACAAGAGATGATAAAAGTGATTACTGCAGTTTCCACCGCCGTCTCTTTGAGGAGTCTCCACAGATCTGATACCTTGATTTCCCGATATACGAAAGCACTTAAGATGAGCGCATATAAAACAGCGATAGCCGCCGCCTCAGTGGGGGTGAACATACCACTCAACATACCCCCGATTAATATGAAGGGAGTGAGGGAAGGACCAACTGCTTTTTTGAAACCTCCCCATAGCTCTCTTATGGTAGCTTTCCTATTCAGAGTATACCCTTTTCTCGTCGCGTAAAAAGCGACCATAGCCATGAGGAGGAGGCCAACCAAAACCCCGGGGAGGATTCCACCGATGAGTAATCTCCCAATAGAGGTACTCGCAAGAATACCGTAAATCACCAAGGGAACACTGGGAGGGATAATCGGTCCCACGGTAGAAGAGGCACCGGTTATGGCGCAAGAAAAATCGTCATCATACCCTGCGTCTCTCATGGCTTTAATTTCTACTAACCCCAAACCAGCAGTATCGGCAACGGCCAAACCACTCGTGCCGGCAAAGAGCATACTTGCCAAGACGTTTACTTGCCCTAATCCACCCTTCCAGTGTCCCACCAAGAGATTGGCGAAGCGGAATATACGATCGGTAATTCCGCCGGTGTTCATAAGTTTCCCTACCAGAATGAAGAGGGGAATTGCCAAAATAACAAAGTTATTCACCCCGTAGAAAAGTCTCTGGGCTATGATTCCAAAACTTACCGAGGTCCCCCAAGTGAACACCATAAAAATGAAGCCGGTGATTCCTAAAGCGAAGGCAAGCGGCAATCCGGTGAGGAAAAGAAAAATCAAAACTCCCACAAAGAGTACGAACTGAATCATTACCCTTCCCCCCTATTTTTCCTTCGGTTTCTGTGTATTCCACTCTGGTTTCTTCAGTTGTGTTATCACCTCTATTGCCCACAGCCCAAGATACAATGCCATGAGTCCACAGCCTAAAGGTACAAAGATATACACCCTCCCCACAGTAAGCCAACGAATACCCGAACCTACTGGTGTATTCCACGTAACCCGCATCATGGTGATACTACCGGCAATCACAATGACCAAAAAAAGCCCCATAGCCAAAATGAATAAGAGATGAAGCCACAAGCGCGTCCGCGGAGAAACCCTTTCAAGAAGAAACGGGATAGTGATATGTTCCCGTTTCCGTAGGGCAATGGCTCCACCCCAGAAGGTGATGAAAATCAACAAGAAGCGTGCCATTTCCTCCGTCCAAGCAAAGGAAACCGTTCCCAAAAGATTTACAAAATACCGGACGAAAACTTGGAAGAGAACACATAACACCATAAGAGTAAGACCTATGCCCCCGATAATATCTACCAGGGTACTGACAATGTGAAGGATCCCTTTTCCTCTTGCCACTTCCATGGCGTCATCCTCCTATAGGAAATCCCCCTGGGAAAGAACCTCTTTCCCAGGGGTCAAAAGGAAAGCACATACGGGAAATCCGCTTTAGTAGGAGAGGAGTTCTTCCCAGGTAGTCACCGGCCACTCAGCCTTAAAGAGCTCCTCGACGGCAGATTTCGCCTTGTCTCTAAAGGCTTGAGCATTTGGTTCAATAATTTGCATACCTTTTGCCTCGAGTTCCTTGATCAAATCCTCTTCCTTAGTAACGATGGTCTCAGAAGCCCAATCGGTCGCTTCTTTTCCTGCTTGGACGATGATATCCTGATACTCTTTCTTGAGTTTATCGAAGAAAGGCTTGTTAATGGTGAGACCCCCGGTTTGCACGAGATGACCGGTAAGCATAAGGTATTTCTGGACCTCGTATAAGCGGAAAGAGAGAATCTGAGTGACATCGCCTTCCGAGGCATCAGCGACACCCGTTTGCAACGCGGTGAAAAGCTCGGTGAGTGCTATGGGGACGGTAGAAGCCCCAATGGCCTCCCAAACCTTCACCCAGGTGGGAAGCTGCGGAAGTCTCAATTTTACTCCTTTGAGATCATCGGGAGTGTATATAGGCTTATTCGCCGTGAGGTGCCTTACTCCCCGATAGACAACGCCCAAATACATCGTGTTTCCTTTCTTAATCAACTCTTCTCGTGCCTTTTCCCCTAAGGGTCCTGCCCATACTCTCTGGAAATGGTTCCAATCCCTCATGACATAGGGAGAATCAAAAAAGTAGTATTGGGGAGCAAAGGTTTTGATCGGTAAACCTCCACCGACCTGCATTTCTAAGGCGCCAATGCTCACCGCCTCAGTGCACTCTTCTTCTGACCCCATTGCGCCCCCCAAGAAAAGCTGTACCTCGATGGCTCCGTTACTTCGCTTTTCTACAAGTGCCTTGAATTTCTCTGCCGCCTGGCAGAGGATGTGAGTCGGCTCAAAAGCACTTCCCAAACGAATGGTTATTTCCGCAGCATAGGCAATGCCTACCAAAAGAAAAACCGCAACCAGTATCCCTGTGATCCAAAAGAAACGAATCTTCACTCTTAAACCCTCCTTTCACAACTCCTCGAAGACACGTGTTTCTGCGGAAAAAGCCCTGGTAGCGCAGCCGCTACTAGGGCTTCACGTTTTTATCAATTACTAAGAAGAGCTGCAGTACAAGCGTCAACAAACTCTGGAACCTCGGGAGGAGTACGCCCACTGACAACTCGCCCACAAATAGCTGCAGCCCAATCAGGGATAAACTCACCTCCCATGATCTCCACCGAGTGTTCGCAGGCAAGCCATCCGGTGAGCTTCCCGCCTCTTACGAGATCTGCCGCTGCCACAGGGATAGGACCGTGACAGATAGACGCAATGATCTTTCCCGCAGCGTAGGCGTCTCGCAAGAATTCGCGATGGAGCGCAGCAATGTGGAGTGGATTCATCGCTCCAGGAATCCAGAGAAGGTCGAAATCGCTCATTTTCAAATCCTCAGCCTTGACGATTTTGTAATAACTCTCGGGGATCTCCTGGAAGGGGATACTCACGCCAAAGTTCCCCATGCGGACTTCAAGACCAACCAGCGGAGGTCGAGATTGTACCAAGGGTTCGAATAATCCGACGATGATCTCTGCCCCTCGATACACAAATTCAAGGGCAGGAGCGCAGAGTTCGATGTCCTCAAAGTCATCAGCTACCATGATCATGACCTTCTTGCTCTTGAGAATGTCCTTATAGACATCTTGGAAATTGGAGTCAAAAATTTTGCACAATGCCCGCAAAACTAAAGGTGCATCAACAGTATCTCTACCGGTAATGATATTTCCATCCACAACTACTGGCTCATTTCGATAGTCGGCAATTTCCCGCAACATGTAGTCAACAACTTTATTCCCCGTAACCTTTTTTCCGTTCACAAGCCCAATCTTAATGAGTGGCAGAATACCCTCACCAATAGCCGCAACAGGAACGTCTCGCTCGACAACAGCTTTGATGAAATTGATAGCCACATCGTCAGCATACATAATGTCGCCGGACCAGCCACCCAGAATGATTATAGCGTCATAATCTGCGGGGTTAGCAACGGGGAAACTCGCTGCATGACCTTTCCCTTCTTGCATAACCGCAGGAGGCAACAACCTGCTCCCATTCAATCCGAGTCCGTCAAAGCCGGCACCGCAGGTGAGGCCCCATCTGCCCGTCGGTTCAGCAGGGCTACCAGAACCAAAAAGATGTCGAGAAACTTTCCACAGATGATTGTTATCCAAAATAAACTGCGGAGTTCCTCCAAATTCTCCCACGAAGTCTGCAAAATAGTATGCCTGCCAATCGCTGAAGTCACAGCCTACGACGAGACCAATCTTCTTTCCTGCCAGAGGCCCGTTGGGTTTAATCTTTCCACCGTAAGGTCCAGTCCAAGCAATCGTGCCATCTACAGTTTCGATCGTGATTCCCGTTTTCGCTGCTTCCTGAAGGAAAGTATTGTAATCCATTCCAGAGGCCACCGCCACTATACCAAAACACACCAAACTTACCAATAATCCCAATGCTAGCGTTTTCATCAACGCCCCCCCTTATCGCTATTTGGGAAATTTACCACACGTTCCTCTTAAGCTACTCTCAACAACCCTTTCCACTCTCTTCGGTATCACCCCCCTATGAAAAGTGATAAAATTAACATGAAATATATCTCACTCTTACAATATACTCCTTTCTTCCCTCTTTGTCAATACATTAATACGTTAAGCTATCAGCGATACATAATACAGAGCCCATAAGACCTTCTCAGAACCTTTTTGTCCTCCGAGAGAAACGTCAGAACCGGAAAAAATTTTTCACCTCCACGGTAATTACTTCGCCCCGAAAAAAGTGAGTGTCCTGGGAATTAGGTTGCAAAACAATACGGTAATATTTCTACCCAGGGGTTGAAAAGGAAAGACTCACTCCGAAAGGGAAAAATCGCCGGGAAATGAGAAAGAGGGAGTTTCCATACGGGGCACGAAGAAAGAAGTGGCGACATTCCCACACCGTGATTACCTGGCATATTCTCGAAGGTAACGAATGATTCCCGTAGAGGAAGGATCACGACTAAGCTGTTTTAACAGATACATGGTATCGCCGATAAGATAGAATCGACTCTCAGCGTGAGCCATAGCCACGTTGAATAACAAACGAGCCGCGGGTCTTTCCGGTCATCGAGCATAGGAGCTACTCTATTGCCCAATCCTCCAACGGAATCGAAAATGATGTTAAGGCACTATACGAGTTAAATCTTCCCTCAAATGGAAGAGGGTAGTAGCAAGGATTGAGGTCTCCCGTTTCTACTAAGGCGAGTGGCGACTGTGATAACCCCTCCTACAAGGTGAGATGGGAGCTACTGGGATCATCCTTAGTTTTTTGATACAAGAATTGATTCGGGATGCAAGCAATCCCGGGAACCATACGGTATTGAGTATCGAGTAGAGTTACCCGGGCATCGTGGTATGCCTTTGCTATGTCGGATATTTCTAACTCCTCAAATATGATCCTATTGAGCCATTTTGGGCCATCAATTTTTCCGAGACACCAATCGAAGCAAGCCGAAGAAAATCGCCAACAATGGTGACACAGGAACGGCAAAGGAGCCATGCTCGCTTCGTCAAGAATGAGAACACCAAGGGGTTCACTCAAGGGTTCCTCGGTGATAAAGGCTTGCGTCACGGTCGTAGCAACCACTCTGACTTGGGTGAGTATTCCCTTTTGCAAGGCATCATTGTCTCCGTATCTCCGTGACTCTTGAGAGTATCGCGTCCTTTCCGAAGAGCACCCTCCTTCCCACGTTCAGGTGGGCTTCTATGGCCACAGCAATCGTTGTGGTTTTTCCAGTTGCAGGCGGACCCCAAATCAACGCAGGTCGAGAGGAGAAGGAAAGACTCCTGCCTTCTTTTGTGCTTCGTTGAGAGCAAGCTTTGACGGTGAAAAGCGCAGTGCGGAGAACGGGGTAGAAGGCGAGGGAAATTGAGGGATCCTCCTTGAAAAAAGCCTCGCTCAAGGTGAAATTTCTCTCTTCTTTGCCGTTTCGACACTCGATACATTTTTCTTGAGGAATTCGAGGATATACCAAGGGTTCATCCATAATTTCGCCTCTTTCACCGAGGGAGCGTCGTAGTTCTCAATCCCATTTTTAATTCTGAGTCTTTTGAGGAGAACACCCAAGTTCTGTAACGGACTCCTCCTCTTCCTATTTCAGCAGGGTTTCATCCCAAACGACGAGAGCATTTTCCAACCTGAACACATAGAGAGAAAATTCTGATACCCTCTGAAGGAAATGCCCCTCGAAAACTTGCACCGCGTTCCCCCATCACCTCTTTGAAGGGACTCGATTTCTTCACCGAGGGCTTGAATGAACGCTGAGACTATGGGAGAAACCGCGAGACTCTTCTCCTCTGCTCACCCCGATGGTCATTGACTCAGACGATCTTTTTTCTCTCGGGAGGTCATCCTCTTTCACTCCCCTGGACACAGGGAGTAGCCCTCATTCCCTCACCTTATTCCCTCCCGTTCCGTGAACGAGAAGGCTAAAAGACGTCTTTCTCCTTGCGATTCCCTCCTTGCCCTATCCGGGTGAGAGAGGATCCGGAGAGAACCTCTCCGTTCATCCCCTCATGGAATAAGGCTATTCTTCCTTTTTCTCCCCCTTACTCCTCTTTCCCCTCTTACCACCCTTCTCCTTCTCCGGTTTGGGTTCTTCGCGCAGAAAACCAATCCTCATCACTTCATAGATGGAACGTTGTTTCTTGGAGGGCATAAAGAAGAACATGTCTTCCATCTCTTGTTCCCGCGCCAATTTCATCATCTTCCTGTCCATGTAGGAATAGTATATGGCTCTCGCCAGCCACACGAACTGAAGCACACCCAAGATCACCATGACCACGCGAAAATTGTGCGGCTCGAAGAGAAATTGAAACAGTTTCACGCCCATCAAATCCTGGTCATCTCACCGGATAAAACCCCTCCGGTTGAGAAAGCTGAGGTACTTTTGACCGCCTTCAAGTTGTTCCATCCTCAGCTGGCGGTATTTGGAACAACCTCTCCCTGCCCCAGGTACAGGTACGTGTATCCTCCCTCCAACTTCCCGCTCACAAAAGAAAAAACATTCCCTTGAGGACGAAAAAGCCTCTCCGCTCTCACAAAAGAATTAACGCAGAACTACCTTGAGATTCCCTCGAGTGCTCGAGGGCCCAAGCACTCGTCCATCCCGAGGTAACCGGATCTCCTCTCACCCATCCCAAATTTTTGGACCAACTTCTCCTTCTTTCTATTTCGCAAAAAAGTAGTTTTTCTTATTTTTTCACCGATAGATTACGCACGATGAAGCGAAAGGCCCCACAGGAAAATTTTTTCGCTATAATAACTCTATGAACTTTATTGCCGATATACTCAAATCCTTTTTTCTCCTCATCTTCATTTTGGACCCTTTCCTGGGTGCAGTGGTGTTCATCACCCTCACCAAAGGAATGAGTTCGAGAGAAAGGATTCAACAAGCGTTTTTAGCCGTATCGGTGGCCTTCTTGCTCTTAGTGGTGTTTCTCTTCACCGGGCGCCACCTCTTCATGCTTCTTGGCGTGTCTTTCCCCAGTTTCATGGTTGCAGGGGGAGTGATCCTCCTCCTTCTGGGAATCGAGGAAATCCTGGGCTTAGAGTTTTCCAAAAAAGGGGCCGACACCAAAGTAGCCGCAGTGGTGATCGGCACCCCTCTCCTCTGTGGGCCAGGGGCTATTACCTCGGCGATTATTTTAGCCGAAAAACACGGTTACCTTGTTCCTCTCCTTGCGATGGTACTCGCTCTCTTCGTGACGTGGATTATTCTCTATTCTGCGGAACGTATTGCCCAGCTCTTGGGCGAGAAAATCATCGAGGTCCTCTCCCGGGTGATGGGACTTCTCCTTGCTGCTATTGCCGTAGAGTACGTCAAGGAAGGGATTCTCAAAATGCTGAGTGAAATAGCGGGAAAATGAGGAGAAAATATAAATGCCCTCGGATTCACCCGAGGCATTTATATTTTCCTCTATTCTCTATAAGAATGGGAAACTATTAGACTCTTCTGACCTTACTCGCTTGGGGCCCCTTCGACCCTTGCTGAATTTCAAAACTTACTACCTGATTTTCTTCCAGCGTTTTGAATCCGTTTCCTTCAATGGCGGTATAGTGCACAAACACATCTTGTCCGTCATCTGAAGTGATGAAACCATAACCCTTTTGTGCGTTGAACCATTTGACTCTGCCAGTAACCATTAAACTGACCTCCTAAATATTTTACCGTCCTTTCGGACGTAGAGGCAGGATATCACCTTGGGGGGAGTTTGTCAAGGGAAAAGAAAAAATAATTTGTAAATAGACCTGAGTCTCATTCACCGTACTCAAAGAAGTTCAAGGAGGCATGCAAAGGTGATCACCCTGCTTGATAGAGTGGCACCGTATCTGAAGAAAATCTGGGGAATCTCCCTTCCCCCCTCAACCTAAGAACACCTCTATCGGTAGAAAGTGCGGTGGAGAAAGGAGGAAACAACGAATGGGGGAAAGAGGTACCAGGTTCACCTTGAGGCTTTCTCTCCTTATCTTCTTTCAGATTGACCAAAAAGACCTTGGACTAGAAAACCCTTCCTTCCTCAGCCTATGCTTCTCTCTTTAAAGAGAACTATCTATCCCACCACTAATCGACCGCCTGTTGCGTATGGAGAGAATCCACTTCTTCACCTATGCCCCAAAATTCTCTCTTCTCGAGGCTCTACTTTCCTTGTCTTCCTTATTTTTCTTGGAGAGCTCGAAACTCTTCTTTCCAACCAAAAAGGGTGTTGCGTTTGGAGGTTTGGGGAATGCAAGAAAAAAGAGTCCACACCCCTCTCCAAGCGAAACAGGCAAGAAATCGTCACATTTCAGCTTGGGTAAAAAGATCGGTGATCCATCCTTGCGAGGCGTTATACTCCTCCGCAGGGATGACGATAACTACTAAAAGCGGTTTCCCAACGAAAGTCGCAATGAGGGTCACATACTGAACATTGGTCTCCAGATTCGTGGCGGAATAGAGAGATACTTGAGCCCCTCCCCCGCTTTTGAGCGGTATTTGAGAAGCACCATGGAATTGTTTCCCTTGGGTGACTTGGTGAGCGACCTCTTGCACCTGTCCCTCACCCTCTAAGGCTAAGAAGAGGATATTCCCTTCTCCTCGGGTAGGGGTTTTGTACATCGCCCCATTGTCAAGAGTATCGGTCAATACACTCCCCGGTGGGAGAGGAAAGCGGAAGGAATACTGAGCACTTTGATACACCCAATACCCTCCTTGAGATTCTTGAGGAGGAGTGGATCCCGGAGAAACCAAAGACGGTAACCCTCCCGGAGTAGGGGTTATTCCTTGAGGCGAGGGAAGCACCGACGGTGTCATCATTCCCAAAGAAGGAGATCCCGCCATTTTGAGATTTTGGAGCGCTTGGGTGAAATGACCTTCCAAGCGAGCAAAATCCGTTTGAAAACAACCGAAGTAAAGCGTATAGGCTTCGTTACCCACGAGAAAAACGAAGGTTATCCCCTGGAGTGGTTGAGGGAGATTGGGCACAGTGAAAAGAAATTTATGGAGGAGTCCCGAGAACTCTCCGTATTGGAAAGGATTGGTTTCTTGAGGGGTATAGCCCTGTAGGCTCACCTGCAAATTCTGCCTCACGAGTTGTAGGTATTGCTCCACAGTCATAGGAGTAGTAAGATACTCGGAAGCAAAAATGAGCTCTGCCTTGGCAGTACCTCCTTCAATGAGGTAGGCATAAGCTTTTTGACGAGGATCAAAAGTTTCCATCGGCGTCCATTCTGGAGGAAGAGCGAAAGACACCTCTTGCGCTTTGAGCCATCCACCCCACCATAAAGAAACGAGGCACAAAATCACGATAAGAATTCTCTTTCGCATGACGCACACCTCCCAAAATTGAAACTTTATCGTTCTTTCCCCAACAAAATAAACGGTGCCCAATAGTAAGGATGAGGGTACCGTTTCACCAAATCGCGTTGAGCCATACTCAAGGCTTCCGCTTTGGAAAAGCCCTGCAAAAAGTAATGGTAAAAGGAGATAAAGAGCTCCATAGTAGACATATCACTCACGCTCCAGAGACTGGCGATAAGAGATTCGGTCCCGGCATAGAAAAAAGACCGGGTAAGCCCGATGAGCCCTTCGGTGATACTGTACTGACCTAAGGCGGTTTGGCAGGCACTCAACACCACTAAACGAGAGTGTAAAGACGAGGAAAAAATCTCTGCGGCCAAGAGATACCCGTCATGGTGGTTATCGGGGGCGAGGAGAACCAGGCTCAAAAGCGGAAGACGCTCATGGGCACTCCCATGGGTGGAGAGATGAATGATTTGCGCCTGAGGTGCCCACTCATAGAAAGCCGACTCGGTAGCTTCCCCATGGAGGAGAACGGTGCCCTGAGAGAAAAGCTTCGCGATGGCTTTGACTTCCTCTTCTGCTCCGGGCAGAGGAGGCGTGGAAGGGTCGGGAAATTGAGGGTTGCCGAAGGCCAAAATGGGGAGAGGGGCCTGGTTTTCCTTCGTCGTACAGGCGAGGTAAACGTTCAAGGAGGGAGCGTAAAAAAAGATATAGTCCTCAAGGAGATACTTTCCCCCTCGGCGCAAGGTTTGGAAGGGGAGATAAGAGAGCGCACGATGAGGGATGACCAAGATTTTCTTTTTTTCTTGTAGTTGATCCTGAAGAGGTGCAAAGAGACGTTCTCCCAGGAAATCCAAAAGAGGAGTAAAATACTCGGTTTTAGGGTCTTGGAAACACTGGCGTACTTGAATAATCTTCTCTTCTAACTCCCTCCCCCCGATCGGGAGATCAAACCCTTGGAGCGAGGAAGAGGTAACCACCCAAACCAGGGTGTGCTCAGGCAAAACTAAGTAATCGAAAACCACCACCTCTGGGGGAATTTTCGCTTGGATTTCGGCCAGAGAACGTGGCGCCACGGTCACCAAGGAGAGAAGTTCAGGGGAAGCGGTTTGGAGTTCTTCATAGAGGGTCTTGAGTTTGGTATTGACTTGGTTTAAATCTTCGCTGATCTTCCAGAGCGCCACCGGGTCTTGAAGCTCCTTAGGTCGAGAGAGAAGCTCTCCCTTCTTCTTCTCTAAAAGCTCCTTTTCGCGCTCCCAAGCTTTTACCTTTTGCACGAGTTCCACGTCCTCTTCCTTCACCTGAATCGACTGCCCCACCAGAAGGTCTAAAAAAGCTTTTGCCTTGACCCGCTCAGAGAGATTGAAAGCTTCTTCCCATTTTTTTGCCCAGAAGAGCTCCTCGATGAGGAGTTCGTACACCACCAGGCGACTCTCGGTGAAACAGATGCGGTCGGTAATCCTCTCCATCCGATCCCGGGTACTTTCTACAATTTCCAAAGCTTCTTGCAAATGGAGCAAAGCTTGGGCATTGCTACCCATTTTCAGTTCTACGCTTCCCAAACCTAAAAGAATGTAAAAACGCAGAGGTTTCGCAGAGAGGCCTTCAAGCTCACGGAATGCCTCTTCAAAATACTGCTTCGCTTTTTCCCAGTGTTCTTGTTCCAAGTACACGTATCCCCAATTCATCTTCACCTGAGCTATCCCTTCTCGATCGTTCCTCAAGCGATAGAGTTCCAAAGAAGTTGTCAGTGCTTCTTCCGCCTTTTTCCACTCTCCCAAAGACACGTTGAGACTGGCAATGCTATTGAGGAGGTTCGCCATTTCCGCCTCGGCATGAAGTTCTTCGAAGAGTTGATAAGCCCGGGTGTAGGAGACGAAAGCTTCACGAAGTTTACCGTAAGCCCGATAGAGCATGCCTAAATTGGCAGAGGCGAGCGCTTCGCTATATCGGTCAGAGGACGCCTGCGCCTCTTCGCAGGCTCTTTTGAGGTATCGTTCGGCATCTTCGTAATCCCCCAAATAGAAAGAGAGAACCCCAGAATTGATCAATACCCCCAAATCGGCAGGGACTTTCAGGGCTTCTTCGATTTTGAGTGCTTCTTCGAGGACTTTTCGTGCCTTTTCATACTCTCCTTGATTGGTGTAGATAACCGCTTTATTGTTCAGTACCCACACCTTCTGATAGGCAAGGTTCATTTGATCAGCCAGTTTTTGTGCTTTTTCCAGGTGTTCTAAGGCTAATTCCTCATGGAAAAATTGTTCACTCAAGATTTGCGAAAGGAGAAGAGAAGCCACGAATTCGACCCAGGGGAGATTTTGTGTTTCCGCAAAAGAGAGAGCTTTTTTCGCGTACTCTAAAGCTTCGGTAGCACGGTTCTCTCGCAAGAGAACCTGTGCTAAGTGAGTCAGGGTCAAACCCCGGGTCTCAGGATAGAATTCTTGGGCGCTCAAAGCTTCTTGCCAATCTCTCTTCGCCTGTTCTAAGCGTCCTTCGTGGAAAGCCACCACGCCCCGATGGAAGAGGAACATCTCGCGATGCATTTCTCCCATGAGGAAACTTATCTCGCCTAACCTATTCAGGTAACTTTTCGCGTCTTCCCAAGCACCGAGGTTCCCGGCCACTCGAACGAGGGTTTCAAAGAGAAAGAAGAGACGATGTTTCTCGCCAATTCTCTCGTAAACGGGAGAAACACGTGCAAGGTAGAGAAAAGCCTCTTTATCCTTCCCTTGGCGGGCAAGAGCTCGGGCTGAAAAGAGCCAAGCATCGGCCTTCCGCCCCTCATTGTTACTGATGACCCCCAAGAGATAGAGAGACCAAGCTCCCTCAAGCACCTTGTCGTATTGACCTGCGAGATAGAGGGCTTCCATTTGCGCTTCTATTTCTCTTGCAAAGTTGGCCCGCTCTTCTTTGGGAATCCGCACAAGGGTGAAGAGAAGATGCTCAGCTTGGGGGATTCTTTCCGTGGGGTACCCCCAAGGGGCACCCCAAAGAATCCCAAAAAAGCAACAAAACCCGAGAGAGAGCAAAACCCTCTTCAAGAGAGGTTACCGACTATTGCGGTGAAACAGTGCCCGAGGCACCCGCGGTAGCCTCAAAAGCGGTAATCATCCGGTTAAAATAGGTTTGGAGCTTCTCTTGAAAAACCTCAGTCGGTGCGTATAAGAGAAGAACCCCTGCTATAGAGTATTGGGCCACCGAGGAATAGAGCACATAGGGTTGGATAAAAATGGTCAAGGCTCTCCCTTGGAAGTTCCCGGTGAGTACTACCCTTCCATAGGTGACGCTAAACCCTGCTTGAGCAGCCTTAGGATCTTGGCGAAAATCTTGACTTTGAATAGAAAGATTAGCCACATTTTGGGAGAGGAGCGAGATGGCTTCTTGAGCTAAATCCTCTGCCCGATGGATGGCAGGGTTTTGAATGGCGAGATAGGCACTCAAAGCCACAAGACCGGCGGAATCTTCGGCAAAGGTCACCGAGCGATTGAAAGTATCGACGTTCACCAACCACCCCTCAGGAAACTCCACCACCCCACGAATTAAGGGATCATAACCGAACGCTTGACTCAAATCAAATTGCTTCCAACGAACCGTGACTTGAGGTGACGGTGGGGTCACCGTTACTCCGCCCGGTTGTTCTGCTTGTCCTCCCAAGGGAGGGAGAAGGCCGCCAGGCGCCGGTGCAGACGAAGGAGCAGGAGTTTGGTCTGCGTTGAGATGAGGAAGGTCTTCCGGCCTCACTCCTTGCGATCCACTACTCGGCAGTTGGGGAAGAATTCTGGGGAGGTCAACGCTTTCCCCTACGCTCTCTTGCGCCAAAGCCGAAACCAAAGGGAGAGAAAAGAGGAGAAACAAAATGAGCCATTGCATTTCGACCCCTCCTTGCATATTCTGAGCTCTCATATATTATTCTATTGTTTTATCCCTCCAATGTCAAATAACTGTATGAGTTCAAAACCTATGGAACAAGCGAAGACTTTCCTCTCCTACCCCCTCTCTCGAGCCGAGCACCAAGATCGTTTCTTGCAGTCTCAATGAGTTCCAGGACAGCAATTTATCTCCTACGGCGGGCATTCCTAACGGACGTATCTACCCCACCAGGTCGCGGATATCCTCATCGAGGTTTCGTTCGTACTCCCCCGAGCTCATCCACTCCGCGCCGTAGGGAGTGTCTTTGCAGATATCCCGCGAGCACTTTTGAGAATCCTACTACTGAACCGGCGCTTGGGTTACTCTCGAATTTTCTCCAGTATCCCCTACAAGAAGATTGACACTACCTTCCCGGCTCTCCCTGTCCGGCCAATGGCCTCTCTTCCCACATCTCACGCCCTTTTTGGGCTCCGGCAGGCTCTCGGCACGCTCACCTTTCCGGTACTTTGCGTTGACTTCCTGCCGTTAACACGATTGCAGCTCTTCAATGCGCTCTCAAGAGACCTTACCAGGCTTCGGAGATTCAACGGTGCCGTTCGGTTTCCCTATTAGAAAAAGAGCTTGATAGGCGGAGGAGCTAAGTTTCACCTCTCGCGCCATTGCGCGTTTCGTGCGGTGGGTCTTCTCAACCCCCTGTTTTGTCTTTTCTCCCCCTACAAGAGAAGAGGTCCGCCTGGTGCACGAACGGCTACGGAGTAACTCCATTACGCGGAAGAGCAGAGCGGCTTCGGCTAAAAGTGCAGGTTGGGGAACCTCTTCTCTCATTTCGTCACGACCAGTACCGAGGAAGCAGCGGCAGGAATATAAACGCGTAAGCATCGTTCAAAATGTGCATCAGCATGCAAGCCGGCAGATTCCTTCGCCGGACATACAATCCAGTAATAACTAATGACCAAACTCCAATTTGGATTGTGCCACCCAGCCCCCAAAACGGAATGTGCAACAATACAAAAGCAAGGTATGCTATGCCAGCGCCCCAAGTAGTTCTCCCGGTGATACTTATAAGACGCTCAATAGGATAACCACGAAAGAGTATTTCCTCGGTGATGCCTGCTGTTAAAACAATCGCTATTCGCACAAAAATTGGAATCTGTGCTAACTGTTCAATACCAGCCGAGGTGGTACTCAAGCCCAGCGCTCTGACAAGGGGAGCAGTCAAAATGAAGGAAAGGGCACCCACCACAAAACCTACTAAACCAGCCAAGAGATCGCGTCTCGTCATTCGCTTGATTCCAATGGAAGCAAGGGATTGACGTTCCCAAAAGAAGACGATACCAAGGAGAAGGAAAACTACTACCCAATCTTCGGTGAGAGAAACCAGTATCACCGGTATCGAAGGATCGAACACGCTTATGGAATCCCATCCGAGTATCAGCGTGAAGATAAAAGGTAGTCCCAGTGCTACAAAAAGTCCTACCAAAGTCGCTCTTGATAGCCGGTTCACGTTTATGATTTTTTCCTCCTTCCACAAATCAAGAATTGATACTTCTATAGTGCCCAACGTTGCAGTTCGGCCTCCTGCGGAACATGGCCGGAACCGCACGTCAGCCAACCCTCAACTGACTTCACCGAAAGGGAAACACCCCAAAACTCGAGGGGTCAACGAACCAATGTGTAACCATGAGCGGTAAGAGATTTCGTTCACGAAGGTAGTACCACCCGGTCAAGAGGCCGATGAGGAAGGTAACCACCAACTTGTCGGGTAAGAATACGCCGTGGATCAAGGCAAACGATACAGCCGAAATGAGTATGGCAACCCAAAGCTTCTTTCCCTCCGGTATAAGACCTGAAAGAATATGACCTCTCGAGGTCAATTCTTCGGTGAAAGCTGCCGTAAGTGGGCCGAGAATCATAAACAAGCCGACTTGAACCGGGCTCATATCGCGGTACGATAACTCGGGCATTCTCGCTATCAGAGAAAACAGGTAGCCGATGAAAACCACGTTAAAGAGGATGAAGAGCAAAATTACTGGCATCCAGTGGAATCCTATCAAGTTGGTTGTGCGAGAGAACGAGGATCGAAGAGAAACGTTGGACCTGCGATAGCCGGAGATGAATAAGCCCGCGAAGAACCATTCCACAAAACATATAAAGACGCTCAGCGTGAACTGGATTTGGCCGAAGCTGACTCGAATTGACTCCACCGTAAACGCAGGAGATGTAGCGTACTTGGAGGCAGAGATTGCAGCGATGAGCAACATTCCACCAACATTCAGCACAATGAGAGGCCAGATTATATAGAACCACACCGTTTTCATAGCTTCTCCCATCTTTTCACCTACGTTCGAGACTCAAAGGCCGAAAACGTATGTCAGCCAAATTATAATCTACTTTCTGAAAGAAAAACAGATTGTATACGGGAAGAGTTCTTTCTCTTTGAAATACTCTGAGATTCCTCTCTCCAAGATGTAAGAGGATCTCCCTTTCTTCTCCACTCTCTTGAGTCCAATCTCAATGTGTTTGCGCATCCTCTCAAGATTGATTCTTTCAGGGTAGACCCTTCCTTCCTCACCTTGGATAGCCCTGATGGGGAAGGACTCTCTCTTGAAGTTCAAGACATCTCTTGACTCAATTGGAGATGACTTGATGGTACCCCTCAGTCAAAATTCGTTCTCTCCATGGGGCACTACTTGCAGCGAACCTCCCAGGGATTTTTGCACAACCGGAGGTTCACTGCAAGTAGGTATGAGTAGGTTCAGATAGAAATGCAACACTTGGGGTAGACAAAAAGGGAGAGAAGCCTGTATCCTAACCAGTGGAAAACAACGATCGGAAAAGAGGCCCTGTACCCATATGAAGAGTACGAGAAAGGAGAAGGTTGAGCTTCGCCTGGAGGTCCTGGATTCTGCCAAGAAACACGTCATGAGCCACCACTCGCCGGAGAAGGCA
>OGCI01001392.1_pt1 | contig 20424 bp, 17 predicted proteins | sample 1570021 | NCBI WGS metagenome assembly OGCI01 (sample SAMN06264664, study PRJEB24512) | hot springs metagenome | isolation source: Hot spring water | place: South Africa: Tshipise | collected 2015-06-21 | reverse complement strand
ACTTATTTCATGGCTTATAGTGCCACAGGACATGATAAAGACCGTATACCCGCAGATTCTCCTGGCGATACAGATGGCGATTACTATTGCATCATGGGAGCCTCTTCTGAAGACGGTATTCACTGGAAACGGTCTGAAAAACCCATTCTGGAGTACACAGGAGAATTTGGTGCCAAAGAAAAATATGGGGATGTTGTCCTCTGGGGCACATACCACCGTCCCTCTATTATGTATGAGGAAGGAAAATTCAAAATCTGGTTTGATTACGGGTCCCCTCGGGGCACCGCAATGGGCTATGCAGAAAATGAAGGGGATTACTTAAATGCAAAAGACTGGAAATTAATCCGCTCTGGAGACAATCCCTGTCTGTGGGAATTTCCGAATCCGGATGTGGTCAAAGTGGACAACTTGTACTATGCTTATTCAGACGCGGGTGGATATGAAAATCATGAATGGAAAGGGAGAAAGATAACAGAGGCGGTTTCTCAAAATGGTATGGACTGGAAAATCACAGGATACATAGAGCCTGACCCAGATACACCAGCCACACATGTCCCCGAAGCATTACTATTAAAAGAAAACAACAAGAATATGATTTATATCTTTTACTCATGTCAGATAGGAGGAGAACCGCGATACAACTTTCGCTATGACCGTATCCGATATATGTTCCGCGGAATACCCTCTTCCGAAATTCAGAAATATTTGGAGGAGAAATTTTAAATTTTTCCTTTTAAAATTTCTAATGATAAAAAATCTTGATGAAAATAGGATTTTTCTATGCTTGTTTATTAAAAAACAAAAAAAATTTAATACAATTTAGGACTAATAATTTACAATAACAATCCCTAATGTAGTATATTATGATAATTATCTTTGAGAAATGATAAAAAGGGCAAAAAAGGAAAGGATTTAAATCATGCAGAAAGACCTAACTTTTGGAGTCATTGTAGGTAACCGGGGCTTTTTTCCGGATACCCTTGCAAAAGAAGGACATTCAGAAATAAAAAAACTTTTGAAAAAATTAGGATATGGAGTCGTTATATTAGGTGAAGAGGATACAAAGTATGGAGCGGTAGAAACATGGGAAGATGCCAAGAAATGTGCCGATTTGTTTTCCAAGCACCGCGATAAAATTGATGGTATCATAGTAACACTTCCAAACTTCGGCGATGAACGAGCGGTTGCGGATACGCTCCGTTTAGCCAATCTTCAAGTGCCTGTTCTTATACAAGCAGAACCGGATGACCCTAATGCGATGGGAATTGACCGACGGAGGGATTCGTTCTGCGGAAAGATTAGCGTCTGTGCCAATTTGAATCAATATCGGATTCCTTTTACCTTGACAACCTTCCATACAGAATCACTCAAATCAGAAGAGTTTGCTTTAGACCTACAATTTTTTGCGGGAACTTGTCGCGTAATTCGGGGACTAAAACACGCACGGATTGGTTCTATGGGGGCGAGACCCTCTGCTTTCAACACGGTACGGTATAGTGAAAAATTACTTGAAAATTACGGAATTACTGTAGAAACAATAGACCTTTCAGAGGTATTGGGACCGGCAGAAAAAATCTCCACAGAGGATAAGGAGTTTAAAAATAAATGTAAAGAAATCACAGAGTACATCTCCATCAAATCAACACCTGTAAATGCAATTGAGCGTATGGCACGGTTTGCAATGGTAACGGAACGCTGGATACAAGAAAAAGAACTTGATGCGATTGCTATTCAATGCTGGACTGCTTTGGAAACTTATTTTGGTGTGGTTCCTTGTACTTGTATGAGTATGTTGAGTGAAAAACTTATTCCGAGTGCATGCGAAGTAGATGTTTGTGGGGCAGTTTCTATGTATTCATTAACCTTGGCTTCCCAACGACCCAGTGCCCTTTTAGATTGGAACAATAATTACAAAAACAACCCTGATAGTTGTGTGATGTTCCACTGTTCCAACTTACCAAAATCTTTCTTCAAAAAACCGGAAATGGATTATCAAGCGATAATTGCAGGCTCGGTAGGAAAAGAAAATACTTATGGCACCGTAACAGGACAAATTGTATCGGCCCCTATCACTTTCGTTCGGATGGGAACACGAGAAGAACTCGGCGAAATACAAGGCTATGTAGGAGAAGGAGTTTTCACAAATGACCGTGTAAAATCTTTCGGGGGCTATGGTGTGGCAAGAATACCCAATCTTCAATCCTTACTCCATTTCATTTGTATCAACGGTTTTGAACATCATGTAGCGGTTACTCTGGATAAGGTCGCACAGAGTGTTTACGATGCATGGGAAAAATATTTAGGTTGGGATGTTTATTACCATACGAGTTAATTAAAGGTATGTATTCTTACCCCTATTATCAGAGGAAAATGCAAGTATGTCAAAAGAATTTAGCCAACTAAAAAGAAACTTATCTCGACAATCTCCACTTATTATCTTTGCAATTCTTTGTATCATTCTTGCCGTTATTTCCCCTGACTTCCGCAAATACGAAAATTTAATCAGCGTGGCATATCGCACATCAGTTATAGGTATTCTTTGTGTAGGCGAGTTATTGGTTATTCTAACTGCTGGGATTGACCTATCTGTAGGGAGCGTTGCCGCTTTTGCAAGCATGAGTGCTTGTCTAATTATGAAATACCTTCATCAAGCACAATATCCAGGATACTTAGTGATTACCATTGGAATGATAATTGGAATTGGTTGTGGGGCCCTCGCAGGTCTAATAAACGGACTGCTGATAACCCGAGGGAAAATCCCGCCTTTCATTGCCACCTTAGGCATGATGATGGGCGCCCGAGGTGTAACTCTCGTCATCAGCGGTGCACAAACCATTTTTGGACTGCCCGCCAGTTTCTCCTGGTTAGGAGGAACCGTATATTGGTGGATACCGGTTTCCATCACCGGCGGACTGGCTCTCATTTTTGCATTTGTATTAAACATGACCCGATTCGGCAGAGCCCTTTATGCTATTGGCGGAAACATAACTGCTACAAGACTTTCCGGTATCCGTGTCGACCTCGTCCGAACTATTGCTTACATCCTATGCGGTGCTATGGCCGGATTAGCAGGACTTGTCCTTGCCTCTCGCACCAGTGTGGCTGACCCAAAAGCGGCAGAGACTTATGAATTAGATGCTATTGCCGCCTGTGTTATCGGTGGTGCCAGTCTTATGGGTGGTGAAGGAGGGGCTATCTCTGCGATTGCAGGGGCTCTGATTATAATGGTGCTACGCAATTTCTGCAATATTGAAAATATAAATGCGTATTGGCAACAAGTATTCGTTGGGGCTCTCCTCGTTATTCTTGTATTTTACGATAGCCTCCGCAAACGATTGTCCGGAACCATACAGAATTAAAGAGGAAATTCCTATATTTGATGTGAACTCCAAAATTCATTTCCGAAGCAGGAATATATACCCGAGAAGACGATATATCATTTTTGCGATAGTAAACTGCGGGTGATACAAATTAGGAATAGGACTTAATTCGCTTATATCAAACCCTACTATTTTTTTGTGTTGGGACAATATTTCAAAAAACCGATTTATCCATTCCCAACTTAAACCTCCCGGTTCCGGTGTTCCTGTAGCGGGTATGATGCTTGGGTCAAAAACATCGCAATCAAATGTAATATAGACATTCTCATCTAATTCATCTAAAATTTTAGGGATAATTTTATCCCCTTCTTTTTGTATTTTATGGGCGTGGAATGTAGTAATTCGTCCACCAAAATTTTTAATAATAGCCGGTTCTTCTGGTGCCTCGCTCCTAATACCTATCTGAATCAACTTTCCATAGGGGCGGTCTAAAATTCGTGCCATAGCACATGCATGGTTCCACTTGCTTTCTAAATAGGTGTCCCGCATATCGCTGTGAGCATCCATCTGGATTATCGTGAGGGGTTTGTATTTTTCTATATGGGCATAAACCGCACCTACAATACTTGAATGCTCCCCACCGATTGTAATGACAAATTTACCTTTGTCCAGCCATTCGTTTGTTTTTCGCTCTAATATCTCCGATAGCTTTTCACCGGATTGTGTTCTTTCTTTTAGGGGTGTTAAGGTGGCAATGCCCCCACATTGTTTGTAAATTTCAAAACCTAAAACAGAGTCATACAATTCCACTTCATGTGAGGCTTCTATGATGGCTTCTGGACCCTTTTTTGACCCTTTACCAAAGGTGGATGTGCGTTCAAAAGGGACAGGCAGAACAATAACTTTTGCCGTATCCGGATGAGAAAAGTCCTCCGAAAGGGCTAAAAAGTTTTCTTTCTCATCCATATATTTTCTTTTTTTACTCATCCCGTTATTTCCCTCAGCAAGATTTATCTAATTCTTCAAAGATACACTTCATAAGGAACGGCAAAACGATTGTCGCATCCGCAAGAACTTCCGCATACATCCCTCCTTCTTCAATCGGAACAAATTTGCCCCAACTCACACCTTCGGAATAGGTGCAACCGGATAAGCCTCCCCAATGCACAGGTTCTGGGCAAATTCTTACACCATATTGAAAACGGGGTTGTTTAATCTCTACACCTAAACGAACCGAAGTAATATCATAATACGGACCGACTTGCTGGGCCCAATTTCGTGGAACACCCCCTCCGATGGTAAGAATACCCAACCGATTTGCTTTTCCTATGAATCGAGCATAATGTTGCAAATCCAAAAAGGGATTGTAATTAGGAACCGCCTGGAATAACTCCTCCGGGTCCCATTTTTTGTCCTTTTTTTGTACCTGCTTTATAGCATGCTTCATTGCCCATGTAGAAAAATCTAATCCCATTTCACTATCTGTAAACGCAGGAATATAGACAGGCACATTCTTTTTGTATGCACTTCTCAAAATACCCGGTCCGTGGTTCAGTCGTTCCAATTCTTCACCGATGGCACGACAGAAACGATACGAACACCATACCCCATCTTCGGGTATAACTTCATCAAGAACCTTTCCTACAACTTCGCATACATCGTTCAGATTCGCTTCCATCTCTAAAGTATCATAGACACGATTATATCCCTTTTCAAAAAGTTCCTTGTCATCAATATTAGGATTCACTGCATAATGAGTCAAACCAATACTCTCGGTTACACCATGGGCTATCAACGCACCCGTTGCTATAACCGCTTGAACCAAACCACGGTCTATCATTTCACAAATCATCAATCCTTGTTTTGCAACAGTCATTGCCCCGGAAAGAGTCAAAACAACGGAGCACTCTTCATCTTGAAACATGTTTAATAAAACTTCAAATGCCTCGCCCAAGGTCCGACCTCCAAAAGAAGTTTTTCGCATGGCTTTTATCAAATCTGAGAAATGCGAAACTTTTGAAAGGTCTAAACTTTCAAGAGGCATAAGCCCATCTTGCCGTCCATCATGCAATTCTCGATTCATTATATTGTTCTCCTACAAAACATACCTCTTTTTTTAAAAGTATAAATATTATTCCATCCTCATTTGGATAGGCACACTTCACCCTTGCTTAGATTATATGATATTTCATTCCTTCACAAATGAAGACAAAAACACCTCTACTCTTCACTTGGATGAAAAAACACCTAAGCTCTAAAATATAAATCTTATTGTCCAGCCATTACAAAGGACTCAATTTCGCTAATTGCAGTGGGATTTTTCTCCTGGACGGAAAACCTCGGTAATTCGCGAATAGTTACATCCCCTAAATCTAATTCCTCACGGATGTAACGAAACACGATACGAGGGTCTGTTTTCCCGCAGGTGAAAATATCCATAGCAATGAGCCCTAAATCCGCATAGGTATGTGCAGAGCAATGGCTCTCGTCCAGCATAACCAAGGCGGCAAATCCGGGGGGTGAATCACTGCCAAACTTGTAACGAACTTGCGAAATTACGGTCGCGCCGGCTCGCTCTGCTGCACGAGCCATCACATTCAACACGAGCTTGTCATTTAAGCATAGGTCGCGCGACACATTCCGACAGTCGATAATAAGATGCATGCCCTTGTGCAATTCATAAACCCTCCTATAGGGTTAATGGTTTAGTTGGTACCGCGTTGCCGCCTTACGCTGGTCGCCTCACTAAGGAGCTTAGGGCTTGGGGTCGGCTTGTGTCGCCTCCATACCACACAGAGATATGCAGGCAAAAAATAAATTTTAAATTGTATGAATGTTACAAAATTTAATACGAAAAATCAAATCAAAAGTTACAAAAAATTTTTATTTTTCTAAAATATTTTTCTACCTCATTATTAGGCTCAATTCATGAGGGTTTTGTATATATGTTATATATATAGCCCGCAGTGAAAAAAATAAAAAAAAAGAAATATATTTATATTATTTTGAAAAAAACAATCAAAAAATAAAAAAATTCAGCATCACCGCAACAATTCTTGCTTCTCATTTTCTTTTAGCGATTTTATCTTAAATCCGAAATCATTATACTTTCTACGAACTTTGTTTTCACTCTCATCTCGAACCTCTTTTGCTTCTTTATAATTCGATAAAAGAAAATCTATTATATCCAAATGTATTTTGCCTTTTTTACCAGGATAATTCGCAGTCTCCAATAATATTTTAGCAATTTCATTTTGTCCCATAGATCTACGATACGGTCGGTTCTCTGTAAGTGCAGTAAATATATCTCCAACAGAAATTAATAAGGTACAATTCGAAATTTGTTCTCCTTTTAATCCAAAGGGATAACCAGAACCATCCAATCGCTCGTGATGTAGGGGAGCATACATTAATTCCGGATATGAGTCATACAATAGTTCTAACGCAACATGGGAGTAATAGGCGTGCGAACGCATAATATCCTGAATACTTTGTTGGTCTAATCTCATTTTTTGTGCGATTTTTTGTGATAGAAATGCAACCTGTGCATGATGAGCAGATAAATTCGGATTAGATTGTGCAACCATTCTACTCAGTGATAATACTATTTTTATAAAAGTATCTTTTATCATCTTCAAGTATTTTTATTTCAAAAGCATTTTAAAAAAATTATACTCCGTAAATTAGAGATTAAATTAGATATATATTATTATTATAACATAATATAATAAATTTATCCCGAATATTTGGCAAAAAAACAATTATTTTTAGTCCAAAAAACTAACATAATATTGACACAAATTCTATTTTACCGGTGTCTACCTTTTAATCATATATAATTTTTATTAAAATAATATTCAAACTACTTTTGGAGGTATTTCTAATGAAAAACGGTGAAATTACGCGAAGGGTGTTTCTTACTGTGGCCACCTGCACAGCTATGGGTGCTACTTTTGCACAACAAAAATCCAATACTGCAAAAGTAGTTCCTCGTAAACTTTCACCGAATGAAAAATTAAATCTCGCGGGAATCGGTATCGGAGGGAAAGGCAGAGAAGACATCCTTTCCTGCTCGCGGGAAAATATTGTTGCCTTGTGCGATGTGGACCTTGATTATGCCCGTGAAACTATAAAAAAGGTCCCTCAGGCGAAAGTCTATCAGGACTATCGCAAAATGTTCGATGAAATAGGCAAAGAAATCGACGCGGTTACAATCTCAACCCCAGACCACTCTCACGCAACAATTGCATATACAGCCATGACATTAGGTAAGCATGTTTATGTCCAAAAACCCATGACCCACACCGTAGTCGAAGCAAAACTCCTCCGCAAGACGGCTCAAGAAATGAAAGTCGCGACACAAATGGGGAATCAAGGGCACTCAGGCATTGGAGCCCGTGAAGTATGTGAAATAATTTGGACGGGAGCTATTGGACAGGTCAAAGAAGCACATATCTGGACAGACCGCCCCCGGGGTGGCTGGGGACAGGGAACACCTAATCCATTACCTGAAGAAACCGTTCCTCCATCAATGGATTGGAATTTGTGGATAGGTCCTGCTCCTATGCGTCCTTATAACCGTGGTTATGCTCCTCATAACTGGCGGGGATGGTATGACTTTGGTTGTGGTGCTCTCGGCGATATGGGATGCCACATCATGGACCCCGTATTCTGGGCTCTTAAATTAGACAAAGCCAAAGAAGTTACCATTGAAATCGTTCAAATTGAAGGACATAACACACAAACATATCCTATACAGTCCGTAGTAAAATATCATTTCTCGGAACGGGAAAATATGGGTCCTGTCGATGTTTACTGGTATGATAAGGGAAATAAACCAAAGAGACCGGAAGGTATTCCGGCAGAAGAATCCATTGGCGATGGAGATAATGGTTCTCTATTTATAGGCACAGATGGAGTCCTCACAGCAGGAGAATACGGTGGTAAAGCAAGGTTACTTCCTGAAGCACGCATGAAAGATTATAAAAAACCCGACCCCATTATCCCTCGTATTAGTGGTTCAAATCATTATCGGAATTGGCTTGAAGCATGCAAAGGTGGAGAACCTGCATGTTCCAACTTTGATTATGCGGCCCCTCTTACAGAAGTCGTATTATTGGGTTGCATTGCACAACGATTGAATCGGAAAATCGTTTATAACACGGCTGAAGGAAAATTTATAGGAGATGATGAAGCAAATACTTTGTTGACAAAACCCTATAGAGAAGGGTGGAAAATTCCTGTCTAACAATCCCCGGGGATGGGGATTTTATCTATAAATCCTGCGGTATATTTGAAAACTCAAATATACCGCTTTTTTATTCGGAGGGTTGCGTTTTTATTGTCGATTTGGTAAAAAGAATAAGGATACAACCCAGAAGTAACACAGAGGTCCCTATCCACTGAATCGCATTTAAATGCTCATCCTTCCACAATGCTAATGCAAAAAAATGAGTTAATAAGGGATTTAGCGTAAGTAGCGTATTACAAAAAGCCGACCCCAAATACCATTGGGCATAATGGAATGAGGAATGGGCTATTGCAATAGGGAGGATCCCTGAGAAAATAGCAATGAAATGGGTTGATGCATTTGCCTGAAGAATTTTTTCAAGTTCACCCCAAAAATAGCCTAATACCAGAAGACCTATAGTAGTGTAGATTGAGATAACTCCAAACATGGGGATAGGATGAAGTTCTCTTTCTACGGTATATTTCCCGTAAACGCAATAAAACCCCCATAAAATAGCCGACAAAAATAGGGACAAAACCGCACGATATAAATAAGGCAATTCGGTAACAGAAGAGGGTTTATAAATTAGAAGAAGCGAACCTATAATCCCTAATAACGAACCTATTATAAATTGGGGCCGTTTGATTAACGAGCGTTCTTCTGAAAAAACTATGAAAGAAAAGAAAGCAACTATTGGTATTTGTATTTTAACTAAAATTTGCCCCAGACTCGCGGTCGAATAGTATATCCCAATAGTCCAGGTAGCTTGCATGATGATGTTGCTGAGCGACAGAATTAAAGTAGGAACGGGTTTTAAGAAGGCCGTTTTAAGAGAGTTCTTGTGAAACATTAGACAATAAGGGATAAGAAAAAGGACGGCACCAATATATCGAATCCCTGATTGAGTAAATGGGTCATAAGCATTTTGGAGATAACGAATAAATATAGGAGATAAAGACCACCCTAATATGGAAAGCGAAAGAGCCACACTTGCTTTCTGTTTTTGAGACATAAAACTCCTACATTTAATTAAGAATTAGCCCCCTTTTAATAAATAAGCATTAACAAATATATCTATATCTTTGCCACATAATCCGCTATCACATCACCAATCTTCGTTGTTGACCAACCGGACTCTTTTATCTCTTTAGCCGACAAACCGGGCAACGCTTTAGATTCAAAGAATCGAATTACCGCTTGTTCCAAAATCTCCGCTCCTTTGGTTTCGCCAATATGGTCTAATAGCATCTGACCTGCTAATATACAAGCAAGAGGATTAATAATATTCATGCCTGTGTATTTGGGTGCACTTCCACCTATCGGTTCAAACATCGAAACACCTTCAGGATTTATATTACCCCCTGCAGCAACCCCCATACCACCCTGTATCATAGCCCCCAAATCAGTAATAATATCGCCAAACATGTTATCCGTTACAATCACATCAAACCATTCTGGATTTTTGACCATCCACATTGTCGTTGCGTCCACATGAGCATAATCTCTTGTAATATCTGGATAATCTTTCTCGCCCATCTCATGGAATGCTCGCTCCCACAAATCAAAAACAAAGGTCAATACATTGGTCTTCCCAACCAGCGTTAATTTCTTGTCCTTATTTCTTTTCCGTGCTAATTCAAAGGCATACTTCAAACAGCGGTCTACTTCAAAGCGTGTATAGACCATTTCCTGAATGGCTACCTCATGAGGCGTTCCTTTCTTCTGAAAGCCACCACAACCCGTGTAAAGTCCTCCTGAATTTTCACGAACAACGACAAAATCAATCTCTTTGGGTCCTTTGTCCTTTATGGGAGTATAAACATTAGGATATAACTTTACAGGTCGAAGATTGATATATTGGTCCAACTCGAAACGCAAGCGTAGCAAAATCCCCTTTTCCAATATTCCCGGTTTGACATCCGGATGGCCAATAGCTCCCAGGTAAATCACATCAAATTTCTTTAACTCATCCACCGCAGAATCCGGAAGTACTTCTCCTGTTTTTAAATACCTATCACCACCAAAATCATATTCCACTGTATCTATAGTAAATCCTAATTTCTGAGCCACCGCATTCAATACTTTTACACCTTCTCTCAGAACTTCGGGACCTGTTCCATCACCTGGTAATAAAGCTATACGATAATTTGCCATAAGAGATTCTCCCATAGGTTAAGATTTTAAACATAAAACTCAATAAAATCAATGATTGTAAAAATTTTAAGCCTTTATTATAGCAAAAATAAAAAGAGAAAAACACCTTAATGAAAATCTATAGAGAATAATATTGTACAAATAATTAAATAAGTTGAATTTTTTTATTTAATTTTGTGTTAACATATAATATATAAAAAGGTAATTTTATTAATGGAAGAACATCTAAATGAAATAGATGGAGAGATGCATTCTTCAAAAAATTTTTTCTCCGTCCCTATTTCCTTATTTCAGATAGACAAAATTGTAGACTTCGATTTGTATTTACGGATAAAAGACAAAGAACCCGTTCTATATAGAGCAAAAAGTTTACCTATTTATGAAAACGATATATCTCGATTGAAAGAACGGGGAATTGAAACCTTATATGTCCATTCTGATAATAAGAGAGAGTATAAACGCTATTTAGAAACGCATCTGAAAAACATCCTTTCCGACAAAAATGTCCCTGTTCAGAAACGAACAGATATTTTATATACAGTTACAACACAAGCGGTAAAGGAAATGCTGGAGGACACTCGTTCCGGGGAACTTTTACCGCGTTCTCGGAACTTAGTGGAAACTACATTAGATTTTATATTCCACGAACCTACTGCTTTTCAATGTATGTTAAAAGTTACTAACTTTGATTACTATACTCATACTCATTCTGTTAATGTAGGTATTTTTAGTGTCTTTCTTGCAAAAGAAATTAATTTTTTGGAGGAAGAATTACTCCGTTTTGGTATGGCCTCACTATTACATGACATTGGAAAATGTCGCGTAGACCCCAAAATCGTCAATTTTCCCGGAAAATTATCCGAAGAGCAGTTTGAACAAATGAAAAAACATCCTGAGTATGGTTATGAAATACTAACTCAAGAACATGGACTAAAAGATACACTTCAATTGGATGTTGTCCGTCATCATCATGAAAAACTCACGGGAAATGGATATCCGGATAAATTGAGGGGGAACGAAATTAGTATATATGCACGAGTATCTGCAATTGTAGATATTTTCGATGCATTAACCACTCGACGAAGTTATAAAAACGCCTTTTCTTCCTTTGATGCATTTAAACTAATGAAAGACAAAATGAGTGATGAACTGGACCAAGAAATATTTAAAAAGTTTGTTCTTTTAATGAGCGTAAAAAAGCAACCTTTCTCCCCCTCATAGTAAAAATATACGATTCATTCGTTGCTTTGTTAAGTATGTTGAACGAAAAACGAATTTATTATTACAAGTTTTAAGTAATTATTTTATAAACTTTGAACGCACATCACCGGCTACACGCGTAAAAACGCCCAATGAACGACAGGTGGCCACCAGTTCTGCTAATACATCTCCATAGCCAATCACAATATGATTCGACATGTGCGACGCCATCAATTGATCACGGTCATAGCCCGGAATATGTACATTAGCAATGGGCCACTGCGGTGTAGTCTTATTTAATCTATCTTGCAATTCCTCTTTCGGCACTTCGACAACTTCGCCAACACCACAATCCATTCCTAATTTTCCACCTGCCTCATAAGCACGTGCCCATGTAATAACACCCGGTTTGGATACCCCGGAGCATGTTCCTCCTCCTAATGGGAAATACATCGGCGGTTGACGGTATACCTTTGTATTCTTCCAACCACCGAAATGCGCCGGCGGAGCACCTCCTGAAATTAAAAATACCCAGAGGAATTTCCCTTCAAACTCCCTGCCCCAACGAACATCATGCAGGGTAGTCTCTGGGGGCCTCTTCTTCTTCATGTAAATTTCTGAAAGCAACAATTGAGGTATCCCGGCTCCCATGTCTCCCTCATTGAAATGAACTATGGGCTGACCGTCACGAATTATCTTCTTCGTTTCGGGATCCTTTACCGGTGGACGGTCGGAATTGTTTAACATCCCTTCCACCAAATCCGAAGCCGGACAACAACGCACCAATCCATATTGATAAGGAATTCCAATGGCACTTAATCCATATCTTGCAACCATACGAACCGCTGAACTATACATCTTCATCTGCGAAAGAACCTGGTCATATACCAAATCGGTAAATTTATTCGTGCCCCAATCGAACCATGTCCCTTTTTTCACTAACCAATCCAGATGTTTTTGGGCTTCTTCATCGCTCACAAGGTTCATTTCGGCTAATAAATCCGACTGATTTAAATACTCAATGGGCAAACCAATGGCCCCTAACTTCGCCGGGTCCATTACTGCATTCAACATCCCCATACACCCCGGGTCAAACTGCCCCATTATTCGCCGATTCCGCAAAATATCTTCCGCTAACTTCTTTCCAAACTGTTCAGCCGATTGAGGTAGATTTAGTTTCCCTGCATCTGTTAGATGGCTCATATCATGAATAACTTTACCTGTATCTAACCATTCCTTCAATTTTTTCATGAAGATAGGGTCATCCGAAAAAGTCTCACTCCACAAACGCGAATGAGCCACATTTAATCGGTCTAAGGTTGCCGAATGATTAAGTAAAGCCACTAAACCCGGCCAGGTCCCGTCAAAGTTTGCTAAAAGAAGCACAGGTCCACGATGTGTCTGTAAAGGACCCGCTACATGATGAGAATACGCCCAGATATTCAAGACCACAATAACAGGAGCCTCTGAATCGATTTGTGAAAATACTTGAACCCCCTCACACTGTTTTGTAATAAAACCATGTCTCTTTTTTGAATCATATTTTGGTAAAACTTGAGTATTATACCCTAATTGCTTCAATGCTTTTTGTAGTAACTGAAGTGTTTTCTCTTGCATAGGCCAACCTACACGACAAGCAGTATCACGAAAATCTCCATTATTTACCAGATATACAACTTTATTTTTAGATGTAGCCATATCTTAACTCCTTATCGTTCCATGTTTATAACATAACATCATCTTATCATGAATTGAATTTCACTTTAAAAAATTCATTAACGGATAGGAACTTCTCGGTTCTTTTTTGAAGACTCATATAAGGCCTCTATAATCTTTTGAACCTGCAATGACTGTTCCGGTTGGACAATAACGGGCTTATCTTCCTCAATGCACTCTGTAAAATGTCTTATTTCTTTACGATGCCCATCTTCTTTCGATAACCAATCCCATGTATATCTCGTGAGTGAAGAATGGTCTGCTGAATAGATCCCCGGCGGATGTGTAGTCAATCCAGCCTTATCGCCTAAAACTGTAACATTATAGACTTCTTCAGGAATGTTCGCCGCCCAAGAGAAACTTATCTGCATGGTCATATCATTTTCAAAGCGAACCAATCCCGTTGCATAATCTTCAACATCAAATTCTCTCACATTATACGGGACACCCCAATCCGCATTGAACAGGTCCGGTCTATCCCCGAACATCCGATATACTTTTGCAGAGGCCGATATAGGCCTTGGACATCCCATTAGCCAAAAACACAAATCCATCATATGTACCCCTATGTCAATTAAAGGTCCTCCTCGCGATTCTTTTGCAATATGAAATCGGCCCCAACCGGGGATACCCCGTTTGCGAAGCCATTTGGCCTCTGCTGTATATACTTTTCCCAAAACACCCTTATCTACCATCTCCTTCAACTTCTCCGCTCCGGCTTCAAACCGCATATGTTGAGCCACCATCAATTTCCTTTTTTTCTTTTTTGCGGTTTCAACCATCTTTTTCGCTTCCGCAGTATTCATTGCTATAGGTTTCTCTACCAAAACATGAGCCCCTGCATTCAAAGCCGATAAAGTCATCGGAGCATGAAGACGATTCTGAGTACACACATCTATGATATCGAACCTGGCCTTTTTGAGCATATCGATATAGTCTGTATAGACCTCCGCCTGTTTACATAACTTCGCTTCACTTTCGGGTCGTTCCCGTATTGCATCACACAAACCCGAAATGATTACACGATCTTCTTCCTCCAATTCACGCCAGTAAGGAAGATGTCGTTCCTGGGCTATCGCTCCACAACCAATAATACCTACTTTTAATGGCTCTCTTTTCATGGGCATACAACATTCCTTTTCTTCTGTTGATTATTGAAAACAATTACATAAAAAGAATGGAAAGAATAATAAAAAATATCATTGAAAAATTACAAAAAGAGCCCTCCCTCTCTTCAACCCTTTTTATATAATGCTATCCTTATCTCCTCAATATGCCACCTCTCTGCTGACTTAATTTAATTCCCGCCAGCATCATTTTTAATTCATCCGGATTGTCCGAATTCCACATAGCGTCTTCTTCTTTGATCAGTTTACGACGAATAAGGTCTTCTAAACTCATATTGAAGGTCTGCATCCCTTCCTCCGCCCCATTTGTAATAGCCAACGGAATCTGTTTCACATTGTTCTCTCGAATTAATTGTGCTATCGCCGGATTATTCAACATAACCTCGACTGCAGGGACACGCCCCCGTCCATCAATTGAGGGAACAAGTCTCTGAGAAACACATGCCTTTAATTGTAGGGCAATTTGATTCCTCACCTGGTCATGCATATTTGAAGGGAACATATCCAATATACGGTCAATAGTCAACATCGCATTCGTAGTGTGTAGTGTAGTAAAGACCAGATGCCCTGTTTCTGCTGCAGAAATAGCCGCCTGAAAGGACTCCCCATCACGCATTTCACCAATGAGTATTACATCCGGATCCTCACGCATTGCCGCACGAAGCGCTATATGGAAATCCCTCGTATCAATGAGCACCTCCCGCTGATTTACGATACTTTTCTTATTTGTGTATAGGAACTCTATCGGATCTTCTAAGGTAATAATATGCAACCTTTTCCGCTCATTGATGTAATCAATAATTGATGCAAGTGTGGTAGATTTACCACTTCCTGTTGTACCTGTAATTAGAACCAACCCTCTCGGGTAATTAGCTATCTTTTCCATAACCGGTGGTAAATTTAAGGAAGCGAAATCTAAAATTTTGCCCTTTACATGCCTCATAACAATACTTATCGACCCTCGCTGCCTCATTAAATTTACTCGAAACCGACCCAATCCAGAAACACTATATGCTAAATCGAAATCACCGGTTTCATAAAATGTCTCTTTCTGTTTCGGTTTAAGCATTTCCTCAACAAAACTTTCTGTATCCGCAGGAGATAAAGGGTCTGCCTGAATAAATCGTATCTCACCGTCAATTCGAACTGCGGGAGGACTACCTACGGTTAAATGGACATCCGACGCACCTACCTTAATAGCATACCCTAAAATTTTTAATAGTTCAGGCATATATATTTCTTGCTCCTTTGCAAAAGGAAATGGTTCTAAAAAATAATAACCATATAATTAATTATAACATAAACATAATGGAATTTATAATATATAAAACCCGTTTATTTATTTAATGATTAGTTGACCACAAATATGTGTCCTATAAAATAAGGAGAAAAAAAAATATGCCCTGGATTGATGTGACGATTCCATTACAGATTGGTATGACCGTCTGGCCCGGCGACTTAAATTTTAGTTTTGAGCCTGACCGTAGAATTGCGAACGGAGCAAATGCAAATACCTCCTTCTTACATCTTTCTACACACACAGGCACCCATTGCGATGCTCCATGGCACTTTGTAGATAATGGGAAGAAATTAAATGAAGTTGACCCTTCTATATATTTTGGACCCGCACAGGTTATTGAGTGGAAACACGACGAACATATCAACGCAGACAAACTCAAAGATATAGAAATCACCTCCCAGCGAATTTTATTCAAAACTAAAAATTCAAAAGTTCCAACAACTGGCGAATTCCACACCGACTTTCTCGCCTTACTACCCGATTCCGCACAATTATTGGTGGACAAAGGCGTCCGTCTTGTCGGAATTGATTACCTATCCATCGCTCCCTACAAACAATCTCGACCTACTCACGAAATATTACTTAAAAATAATGTTTTCATCGTAGAAGGATTACGATTGGAGAAAATTCCTGAGGGACATTACGATTTTGTAGTGCTTCCCCTCGCTATATACAACGCCGACGGTGCTCCCTGTCGTGCCTTCATAAACCTGCCCTAATAAAAATCACTTTTCCCATCGCTTTATCAAAAATGCACCTATAAAAACTACTAACACGGATATTATGATAACAATCGCTACATAAAGTAGAACACTCTGTCCTTATTCACTGGTTTGTTTTATCGATTTTTCCTGAACTCCCTCATTGCTGGCTATTTTACTTGTATTAGCAGTTGTTTTTTCTTCTTCCCCTTCTGGAAAAACTTGTTTCAATAGTTGAGTAACTCCCGGTCTTTTTTCTTTAATTCTTCAATTAACTCTTCTTTCGTTATATTTCCTGAATCATCAACTTTTAATCCCATTCCCCTCACGGCCATTTTTTCCGTTCATTAACATCGTGCAGAATAGAAGACTAGGGAAAATTTTTTTGATTATTTTTATACTTTTCCATTAATTCTATTATCTTTTCATATAACCCATTTGCTCTATCATACTCTTTCTTCTCTAAATATACATCTGCCATGTTTTTAAAAAAACTCACCAAATCATATGCATCGGAAGAATCCCTTATCTCTCTTCCTTCAAGCCGTTTCCTTATTTCCTCTCCCAATTTCAACACAAAATCTGTTTCCCCTAATTGATTGTAAACATGAACAAGTTGGAAATCAACTTTATCTTGTATCGCTTCCGAATAATAACTCCTGTTCCTTCTTAAATCTTCTAATATCTGCATCGTTTTTATGTTTCTACCTGCTGTGAGGGCAACATTTGCATATTGAAACATAGCAAGAGCATAATCATCCGACTGAGGATTAAATGGATCACTACACTGTGGACCGACAGAACAAGGAATTCCACAAGTTCCTTCCAATTTACAAAGTTCTAGAAGATATATGAGCCAGGAATACCTGTTAAAATAATGTTTCTCCTTTATTTTTATATTCCATACAAATATATAACCACCCCTTATCGTAGCAATTGACTTGTTACTTATTAAATGATTGCCAAAAAGAATTGTTTCAATATAAAAATGCTATCTCCAAAGTTTCTTTATCCCCTACAAACTATAAAAATAGAAAAGTATTTATTATTTCTTCGGTTTTAATATCATTTTCTCTACAGTATGCTGTTCTATCTGCTCCATTGTCATACGCGCTTCTCGATAATTCCCTCTTATAAACATTTCTGCCTGGTCCCGATACCACTTGCTACTCGGCACTCCGGAATTCCCTGTCGGCAGAACCTCAAGCACACGGTCCGGCTGAGCAAAATCGATTAATCGCCGTGTAGAAGGTCCTGCCACCACATTATACTTATACCCCCCCACTACATAAGGCATGTTGTTCACAACATGATACGAACCCGGACAGGGAAAAGGCCCTACATTAAACAATTTCCGGAAAAAAGGAATATAGCCCAAAGGATGATGGAATTCCAATACATGAATACTTCCCCATTTCCAATCTGCAATATCTTTCCCTACCCTTTTAGACAAAACTTTTACCGCCTCCTTAAAAGATCTAAATACAATATCCCCCCTCGTCTCAACATGAGATGTGTTCCGGTCATCCCATAGAAAACAGGTATCATCATGAATCACATACTTAAAAAAACTCCAGCGGTCTGCCACCGTAGAATAAGCACGGAACATGTCCTCTCCCAATTCATCTATAAGCAAATTACGGAAAATCGCATCACAAAAAACAGTAAATATAGAAGCACCAATACTATCCACTGCAAACTGATAATCCCATGAAACAAGCCTTTCAAAGGCTTTTTGTTCCAAGGAACTTAATTCTCCCTTTTTAGAAGTTAATAATTCTGTCATAGTTCTTACTATATCGGCACCCGGCACAGAAAAATGGTCCAATTGCACCTTTCTTAATTCTTCAATCGTCCAATCCGACCGCTTCTCCAAAAGTTCCTCCATCCGCTGGGCTCGGTCAGAGGGCTCCCAATAACCCTGCAATTCCTCCACATCCCCAACCGGCTTCACTGTGGACAGATTATTCGCCGTCACAATATAGCCCCACGGCGGATTGATTAAGTGCGGATTCAACTCAAACGGCACAAAACCTAAAACCTCATCTTGACCGCTCGCTCCATCCAAAACATATTTTGGATTTACATGGTCGGGACGAATCGGAATTTTAGCCCCAACCCACCACGCAAAATTACCCATTTTATCCGTATAAGACACATTAACACCCGGAGAAGTTACAAACGAAACACCCTCTCGAAAAGAATTTATATCTTTCGCATGGCTCATTTTATAAAATGCAAGCAAATCCGTATACGGCACATGTTGCCAGACCCAATACAAAGAAAGTTCAGGACCGACATAATTCATCAAAGTGCGATAAATATCCGTTATCACCACTCCATGCGGTGTGATCCGCCTTTTAAATGTAACAGGCTTACCAAAACGCACCTGGATCGTTTCCGTCTCTTCTACAGCAGGCACCCAATCCCCTTTATATCGAACCCGTAGAGGATCCTCCAGATTAAATATCTCCTGATAAAGGTCATGGTCGTCATTAGCAAACATGGTTAAACCCCATGCAAAATTCATATTCTGCCCCAACAACGGCACAGGTATCAGCGGAAAATAAAACCCATAAAGGTCATAGTCTTCATAAACCAGATGGGCCTGATACCACACAGAAGGCTGTAAAAAGCCAATATGCGGGTCATTCGCAAAAATAGGTTTCCCCGATTGTGTCCTCGAACCGCCCAATACCCATGAATTACTACCCAAATGAATCCCCATAAATTCAACAATATCCTGCCATGTCGAAATAAAATCTTCTAAACACGCTACCGTCTGATGAGACTTTGACTGCTCTAACAAAGCCGCAGATAAACCCCAATTCGAAAGGTCACGCCCCTGAGACTTCAGGTACTCTTCCGCCTCCTCAATCGTTTCCATTATCGTAACGGGCTTCTCCCGATGATAACCACAAGAAAGCACCGAAAAATCTTCATCAGGATATTTTATCTTTAACACAAGATTCATCAAATCATGTCTTAACCCATTCGCAAAAGTAATCGGCATTATCATTGCCGTTGTTAAACAATCCACTTCTGTAAAAGGTTCCGGTTCATACCCTAATATCTTGAATTCCGGCGGTAACGGCTCATTCTCTATAAATGTATTTATCCCCTTCAAAAAGGCTTCAAAAGGTTTCTTTATGGGTGCATATACCTCCCCATATTTCTCCAACATTTCTTCCGCATATTTCTTTAACCGAAATGTCCGCAATATCTTGTCATATTTGACCGCAAACGGTCCAACTAATTCTGAAATTCGCCCCTGTGATAACCGCCGATAAAAATCCATGTGGAAAAGACGGTCCTGGGCCATCACATACCCCAGAGCAAACCAGGCATCCTCTTCACTTTGTGCAAAAATATGTGGCACTCCATTATCATCACGCCGTATCACAAGTTCCGACTGCACATGGGATACAGTTACCGTCCCCGATAAACGCGGAGTATATTCTTTTGTATACTTCATTGAAGGATAAAAACGAAAAAAAACAAGACCCCCTAATAACACACAAAGTAATAAGAAAAAAAACACCAAAAAGAAAGACAAAACCTTTAACACTCTCTTCATTCTAACAACCCTCCATCGGCTTACGGCCAATTTTATAATCTTTTAATATTGAAAAACAATATTACTATTGCAATCCGGATTTCAAATCCTTTCTATAAT
>OGCI01001391.1_pt1 | contig 20429 bp, 14 predicted proteins | sample 1570021 | NCBI WGS metagenome assembly OGCI01 (sample SAMN06264664, study PRJEB24512) | hot springs metagenome | isolation source: Hot spring water | place: South Africa: Tshipise | collected 2015-06-21 | reverse complement strand
GCCCTCCTGCTCGATCGGGTTCTGGGTGGCGAGCACGAAGAACGGCGGATCCAGCCGGTAGGTCTGCGACCCGTAGTTCACGGCCTGCTCCTGCATCGCCTGCAGCAACGCCGCCTGGGTCTTTGGGGGCGTGCGGTTGATCTCGTCGGCCAGCACGACGTTCGCGAAAATCGGGCCGCGGACGAATTCGAAGGCGCGCCGGCCCGGCACATCCGTCTCCTGCAGGATCTCGGTGCCGGTGATGTCGGAGGGCATCAGGTCGGGCGTGAACTGGATGCGGCTGAATTTCAGCCGCATCAGGTCGCTGACGGTATGGACCAGCAGCGTCTTGGCCAGTCCGGGCACGCCCATCAGCAGGGCATGGCCGCGAGCGAAGATGCAGATCAGGAGCTTGGCGACGACGTCCTCCTGCCCGATGACCACTCTCGCGATCCCGTCGCGCAGCCGGTCGCAGGCGTCCCGCATCCGGTCGATGGCCGCCACGTCCTCGTCGGTGGCCGTCGTTGCGGCCGGGCGGGGGACCGTCGCATCGTTCATCGTCGCGCCTCCGCCGACGCGCCCGCGGCTTGGCGGTCGCGACGGCGGCCCCTATGCTGGACGAGATGGGGGCATCGGTCCAGTCGTTCGAAACGGTCCCGCGCGGCGCGGCGCGCCGGGCGGCTGGGCTGATCGCTGCGTTGACGTTGTTCCGGATCTTCTACGCGGGCACGTTCGAGCTGGCCGGCGACGAGGCGTACTACTGGCTCTGGTCGCGACGTCCCGACATCGGTTACTACAGCAAGGGGCCGGGAGTGGCCTGGACGATCGCCGCCTCGACGCGCCTCTTCGGCGACAGCGAACGGGCGGTCCGGCTGCCGGCGGTGTTGCTGTCGGCCGTGTCGGCAGGATGGATCTGGCGCCTGACCCGCCGCCTGTTCGGCGGGGCGGCGGCGGAGCGGGCGGTGATCGTCGCCTCGACGGTGCCGCTGTTCCTCGCCGGCAGCCTCCTGATGACGATCGATCCCCTCAGCGTCGCCGCGTGGCTGGCCGCGGCCGCGGCCTTTCTGGATGCGGTGGAGACCGATCGGCCGCGCGCGTGGCTCGCCGCCGGCGCCGCCGTCGCCGCAGGAACGCTGTGCAAATTCACCAACCTGGCCCAGCTACCCTGCTTCGCGCTCGCGGCCGCGGCCACGCCCGGCTGGCGCCGTCATCTCCGGCAGCCCGGCTTCTGGGGTATGATCGCGATCGGGCTGGCGGGCCTTTTGCCCCCCCTCCTGTGGAACGCACAGCACGGATGGGTCACGGTCCGCCACCTGTGGGAGCGCGGAGGCCTGGACCGCGCGGCGCGGCCGAATCCCCTTGAACTGCTTGAATTCCTCGCCGGCCAGATGGGCGTGCTCTCGCCAGTGTATGCCGTGGCCCTCGTCGCCGCGGCGGCGCGGGCCGACCTCCGGATGGCCCAACCACAGGCCGCACGGTTTCTCGGTGCGCTGATCCTACCGCTGCCGGTCGTGTACGCGGTCCTCAGCCTCAACGGCGAACACGAGCCCAACTGGACCGCACCGGCCCTGGCGTTGTGCCCCGTCGCGCTGGCCGGCCTATGGACGACGTGGCTCGAGCGGCGACCAGAATGGAGGCGCCGGGCGGCGCTGGTCGTCGCGGCCCATGCGCTGCTGGCAGCCGTGGCGCATCTGGTGCTGGCGGGCCCGTGGATTTTCGGTAACGACCGCTTCCGCCGGATCGGTGGCGCCGCCGATCTGGCGGCGCGCGTCGAGTCGGCCCGCCGAGAGGCTGGTGCGGACTTCGTGGTCGCCGGCGGTTACCAGCTCGCCTCGCTGCTCTCGTATTATACCCCCGGCCATCCGGAGGTCTTCGTGCCCCTCGGCGGACGGCCGGACAACCAGTTCGCCTTCTGGCCAGGATACGCGCCCCGCTTCGCTGGCCGCGACGCGATCTACGTCGGCCGCGGGCCGGATGTCCCCGCCAGTCTCCGCCGGCAGTTCCGCGCCGTGCGGGAGATCGGGCCGGTGGAGTCATTCTACCGCGGCCGCCGGATGCGGCCGCACTATCTCTTCCAGCTTATGTCCCTGCGGGCCGCTCCGGAATCCAGACCGGCGCGAACGCCGGAGAAATCTAGCGTCCAAGGCGATCCGGTCGGCGCCGTAACGGACAGCCATCCGCCGTCCATCCGCGGCGACACACAGACCGGCCCGGCCGTGGGCACCGTGACCACGACGCGCAGCTCGAGGTCGGAAAACCAGCCCTTCTCCACCAGCGCCAGCCGCGCGGCGCCGTTGGTCAGCGTCCATGTTCGCTGAAGCCGGCTGCCGGGCATGCCGAACCCCTCCGCCACCCCGGCGGCGGACATTCGTGCGCCGGGTTTCAGCGCCAGGCTGACCTGATCGGCGGGCAGGTGGATGTCGAGGCTCCGAATGTGGACGGCGTCGCCGACCACCTCCGGGGCCAGGGTAAACTCGGAATAGTACGGCGTGGCCACCAACGACCCGCCCGCAACGGCCAGGCCCGCCGCCGCCCACCCCGCCGCCGCCGCCGGGCGCAAACGCACCTCCATGGCGTTTCGTGCCGGCGGCCGTTCTTCCCGCCCCGGGATGTTCAACAGAAAGTAATAGACGAAGACGTTCGAGAGGTGCACCAACGCGAGCGACGCGAGCACATCGGACGCAAAATGCGAGCCGGTCACCATCCGGCCGATGCCCAGCAGCGTGCCGTAGAGCAGCGAGGCCCCCAGCGCCACCCCCGCCAGCCGCGGACGCCGGCGTTTGGCCATCAGCCAGAAGATCGTCCCGACGTATCCGGCTGAACTGTGGCCGCAGGGAAACGACCGCCCCCGCCCCGGCTGACCGCTCTCGACGGCCTCCTGATATGCCCATTCCCCTCCGAACTCCCCGACCTGGAGCGGTCTGGGACGGCCCCAGAAATTCTTGAAGGCGGCATTCACGAGCAGGCCCGGTCCGATCCCGAGCGCCAGCAGCGCGCACGCCGCATAGCGGCGCCAACGGCGCCAGCGCGGCCATCGCAGACCCAGCAGGGCGACCGACGTCGCCGCGGCCGCCATCGCGCCGACGGAAAGCCCGGCGCCGTGGTAGAGATGGCGCCAGGGAAACCCCAGTGTCTCCGGCCGCGGAAAGCGGCCGTCGCGAAGGAACAGCGCCGCCAGTTTCAGATCGAGCCCCGTGCCGGTAAAGGCCGCCAGCACGATCCCCATGAGCAGGACCCCGCCCGCCACCTCGGGCATCCACTCCCGCCAGTATCGCCACGGCGGCGGAAACCGGTGATCTTGATTCGGCGCCTCAGTGGGCAGTTCGACGGCCATGGCCGCACACAATGCCACACACCCCGCCCCGGCGCATCTCTCCTGTCCCAGCAGGGCTCGGACCCGATCGAACCGCGCCCCCCTTCGAGACGCCCAAAAGCGGTCTGGCACAAGGGCCCGCCGTCCGGCCCAGTGCGACGGCCGCAGGGGCGGCGGGTTGGACTGCACGACCGCTTCCATTACATTGGTCGGCGCGGCCGTCGAGGCCGGCGCGGAGCATTGAACCAGTGAAAACCGTCATATTGGCGGGTGGCTACGGAACCCGCCTGAGCGAGGAGACCGGCATCAAGCCGAAACCGATGGTCGAAATCGGCGGCATGCCGATGTTGTGGCACATCATGAAAATCTACTCCGCGCGCGGCTTCAACGACTTCGTCATCTGCCTGGGCTACAAGGGCCACGTCGTCAAGGAGTTCTTCTCCACGTACGCACTGCGGACCTCGGACGTCACCTTCGACCTGGCCGCCGGCACGATGCAGGTCCATCGCTACGGTTGCGAGCCGTGGCGCGTGACGCTCGTCGAAACTGGCGAGCACACCATGACCGGCGGGCGGATCAAGCGCGCCGCGCCCCACCTTGGCGAGGGCACCTTTTTGTTGACCTACGGCGACGGCGTTAGCGACGTGGACCTCCACGCCCTGCTCCGGTACCATCGCGAGAGCGACGCGCTGGTGACGCTGACGGCCGTCCAGCCCCCCGGCCGCTTCGGGGCGTTTAACCTTGCCGAGGGACAGACCCTGATCCGGCATTTCCGGGAGAAGACCCGCGGCGACGGGGCTTGGATCAACGGGGGCTTCTTCGTTGTCGAGACCGCGGCCCTAGAGTACATCGCCGACGATGCGACCGTCTGGGAGGCCGAGCCGCTGACCCGCCTCGCTCACGACGGCCGTCTGGCTGCCTACCGGCACGAGGGGTTCTGGCAGAACATGGACACCCTGCGCGACAAAGTGTACCTCGAGGAACTTTGGGCCAGCGGGCGCGCCCCGTGGAAGATTTGGACCTGACGGATCGTGGGAGCACGCCATGCGCGTACTTGTCACCGGCATCCTCGGCTACATCGGTTCCCGACTCGGCCCTGAACTCGTCCGCCGCGGCCACCACGTGGTCGGCTTGGACACGGGGTTCTATCGCGGCGCAACGCTCGTCGGCTCCGAGGCGGCCATCCCCGTCGCTCGCCGCGACGTTCGCGACGTCGTTCCCGCGGAGCTGCGAGGCTTCGACGCCGTGATCCACCTGGCCGAGCTGTCCAACGACCCGCTGGGCCAGCTCGACCCGGCCCTGACACGCCGGATCAACTTCGGCGGCAGCGTCGCCCTCGCCCGCGCCGCCCGCGATGCCGGCGTGCCGCGATTCCTCTATTCCTCCTCTTGCAGCGTCTACGGGCTGGGCACCGGCGACCTCAAAACCGAGGACTCGCCCGTCAGCCCTAGAACGGAGTACGCGCGCTGCAAGGCGGACGTCGAGCGCGCGGTGGCGGAGCTGGCCTGCGACGAGTTCTCCCCGTTGTTCCTCCGCAACGCCACGGCCTACGGGCCCTCGCCGGCCATGCGCTTCGACCTGGTGCTGAACAACCTCGCCGGCATGGCGTGGACCGCGCGCCGCATCGCGATGACGAGCGACGGCTCGCCGTGGCGGCCCCTCGTTCACGTCGAGGACATTTGTCGGGCGTTTGCCGTGGCCCTCGAAACGCCGCGCGAACGCTGGCACAACCGCGTTCTCAACGTCGGCGACACGGAGCAGAATTTCCAGGTCCGCGAGATCGCCGACATGGTCGCCGCCGCCGTGCCGGGCTGCACGGTGTCTTTCGGCGAACGCGATCCGGACACCCGCAGCTATCGGGTCGACTGTTCCCGCATCCGGGATGTCCTGCCGGCGTTCGCCTGCGCCCGCACCGCCGCCGAGGGCGCCCGCGAGCTGGCCCGTGTTTTCGCCGAGGTCGACCTCACGACCATGGACTTCGAACGCCGCCAGTTCACCCGACTGCGGCAACTGCGGTACCTTCTCGAGGCTGGCCAGCTCGACCGCGACCTGCGGTGGCGGCGGCCCCGCCGGAGGCCCCGCCGATGAACGCCTCGTCCTCCCCGTCGCCGTCCGCGACCGCGCCGCGCTGCCGCGCGTGTGGCGATGTCCTCTCCGAAACCTTTTGCGACCTCGGCGCCTCCCCGATGGCCAATTCCTACATCCGTCCCGGAGACGCCGCCCGGCCGGAGCCGTTCTATCCGCTCCACGCCCGCGTGTGCACCGGCTGCTGGCTGGTCCAGCTCGAGGAGTTCGAGCCGCCCGCCGCGATCTTCGGCGACTACGCGTACTTCTCGTCGTTCTCCGACTCGTGGGTCGATCACGCGCGCCGTTACGTCGAGTCGGTCGTCGAACGGTTCGGGCTGGGGCCCGCCAGCCGCGTCGTCGAGATCGCCAGCAACGACGGCTACCTGCTGCAGTTTTTCGTGCGCAGGGGGATTCCCGCCCTCGGCGTCGAGCCGGCCGCGAACATCGCGGCCGAGGCGGTGCGCCGCGGCATCCCGACCGTCGTGCGATTTTTCGGCGCGGCCACGGCGGCCGAGCTGGCCGCGGATGGCGGACCCGCCGACTGGATCGTCGCGAACAACGTGATGGCCCACGTGCCGGACCTGAACGACTTCGTCGAGGGCATCCGCGTCCTGTTGAAACCCGGCGGCACGGCGACCGCCGAGTTCGCCTGGCTGGTCGAGCTGGTCCGCCGCCGCGCCTTCGACACGATCTACCACGAGCATTTTTCGTACCTGTCGCTCACCTTTCTCGCGCGATTCCTGCGCCGACACGGACTGCGCGCGTTCGACGCCGAGGCCCTATCCACCCACGGCGGATCGCTGCGCGTCTGGATGTGCCACGTGGACGATCCGCGCCCGGACCTGCCGGGGGTCGGCCGCGTGCTGGACGAGGAGCGGCGCGAGGGGCTCGAAACGATCGAGTACTACCGCGCCTTCGGGCCGCGCATCGCCGAGGTCAAGTTCGCGCTGCTGGAGTTCCTGATCGGCGCCCGGCGCGCCGGCCGCCTCGTCGCCGGCTACGGCGCCCCCGCCAAGGGCAACACGCTCCTTAACTACTGCGGCATCCGCACCGACATGGTCGCCTTCACGGTAGACCGCAACCCGCATAAACAGGGCTGCCTGCTGCCGGGCACGCGTATCCCGATCCATGCCCCGGACCGGGTGTTCGAGGCGCGGCCGGATTACCTGCTGATCCTGCCGTGGAACCTCGGCGACGAGGTGATGGCGCAGATGGCCGGCATCCGGCAGTGGGGCGGCCGGTTTGTCGTGCCGATCCCGACGACGGAGGTGCGCCCGTGATCTTCCGGCCCACCCCGCTCGAGGGCGTCTGGATCGTGGACCTCGAGCCGCACACCGATGAGCGGGGCTTTTTCGCCCGCGCCTTTTGCGCGCGCGAGTTCGCTGGCCACGGCCTCGACGCGGCCTTCGTCCAGTGCAACCTTTCCCGCAACCGCCGCCGCGGCACCCTGCGCGGCCTCCACTGGCAGGCGCCACCCCGCGAAGAGGCCAAGCTCGTCCGCGTCGTGCGCGGCGCGATCTTCGACGCCGTTGTGGACATCCGGCCGGGGTCGCCGACGTTCCGGCAGGCGTTCACGCTGCGCCTCGAGGACGAATCCGGCCGCGCCCTCTACGTCCCCCGTGGCTGCGCCCACGGCTTCCTGACCCTCGAGGACGACACCGACGTGTTCTACCTGATGTCCGACTTCTTCGCGCCCGAGCTGGCGCGCGGCGCGCGATGGGACGACCCCGCCTTCGCGATCCCCTGGCCCGAGCCGCCGCGCTACATTTCGCCTCGTGACCAGGCTCATCCACCGTTCGCCGGCTAAGCGCCCGCCGCGGCTGCCGCCGGGCTTCCAAGGATTGGACACTTGAGCCCCGCGGGCTTCCAATCCTTGGACGACGTCGAGACCGGGGCCGGGCTCTATGCCCTGTGCCGCCGTCTCTTTCCGCACTTCCGCAGCCTGACCGGGGACGGCGTCCGGGCCACGCTGGCCGACCTGCGCGAGGTCTGCGGCCTGGAGGTCCACGCCGTGCCCAGCGGCACGCCGATCCTCGACTGGACCGTGCCGCGCGAGTGGAAGGTGCGCGAGGCGTGGATTGCGGCGCCCGATGGCCGCCGCCTAGCCGACGTTCGCGACTGCAACCTGCACCTTGTCGGCTACAGCGCGCCTTTCCGCGGCCGCGTTCCGCTGGAGGAGCTGCGCCCGCGCCTCCACTCCCTGCCCGACCGCCCCGACTGGATCCCGTACCGAACCTCGTACTGGACGCCGACCTGGGGCTTCTGCCTACCGCACCGCGTCGTCGCCGCGCTGCCGCACGGCGACTACGAAGTGCGCGTGGACACCGAGCTATTCGACGGCGAGATGAACTGGGGCGAATTGCTCCTGCCCGGCCGCCGGCCGGAGGAGATCGTCATCACCACGCACATCTGCCATCCGTCGATGGCCAACGACAACTGTTCCGGCATGGCCATCGCCGCGGCGCTGGCGGCGCATTTCGCGCGGCGCGCGCCGACGCGGCACGCGCTGCGCTTCCTCTTCATGCCCGGCACCGTCGGCGCGATCGCGTGGCTCGCCCTTCACCGCGACGTCGTCGGCCACATCCGGTACGTCCTCGTCCTCGCCGGGCTCGGGGATCCCGGTGGTCTGACCGTCAAACACACGCGGTACGGCGCCGATGCCCTCGACGCGGCCGCCGTGCGCGTGGCCCGCCGCGCCGGACGCCCCTTGCGAGAAGAGCCGTTCTCGCCCTACGGCTACGACGAACGCCAGTTCAGCTCGCCCGGATTCGACCGGCCCGCGATCGTCGTCTCGCGGACGCCGTTCGGTCGATATCCCGAGTACCACACCTCCGCCGACAACCTCGAGTTCATCCGCCCGGAGGCCCTCGCCGACTCGTTCGTCTACCTGCGCGACCTGGTCGTCGAACTCGATGGCGCCCGCGTTCCCGTCAACCAATGCCCGTACGGCGAGCCGCAGCTCGGCCGGCGCGGCCTTTACGACGCCCTGGGCGGCGACTCGCACGCGCGCCAGCGCCAGATGGCGATGCTCTGGATCCTCAACCTCGCCGACGGCCGCCACGACATCGAACTGATCCGCGAGCGCGCCGCGTTGCCGGCGCCGCTGTTCGACGACGCCCTCGCCGCCCTCGAGCGAGCTGGCCTGATCCGATGGATGGAGGACCCGACCCCATGAACCGCCTCGATGGTCTGGACGCCCTGGTGATCGGCGCCGGCGGCGGCATCGGCGCGGCCGTCGCCGTGGCCCTGGCCGCCGAAGGCGTGCGCGTTCGCCTCTGCGGCCGCCGCGAGATGACGCTGTCCGAGACCGCCCGCCGCATCCCGATGGACCGCCTCGCCGGCACGCTCGTCGCCGACCTGGCCAAGGAGGGGGTCGCCGAGGCGATCGCGTCCGCCGTCGGCGGGCGCCTCGACCTGCTCGTTCATGCCGCCGGCATCTTTTCCGCGGGCTCGGCCGCCGATCTCCGGCCGGAGGAATGCGCGGCGCTGTTCCGCGTGAACGCCCTCGCCCCCGCCGATGTGACCCGTGCCCTGCTGCCGGCCCTCCGGGTCGCGCGGGGACAGGTCGTGTTCGTCAACTCCAGCGCCGCGCTCCACCCGTCCCCGACGTGGAGCGTCTACGCCGCTTCGAAGGCCGCCCTCAAGGTCTTGGCCGACGGCATCCGGGGCGTCGTCAACGCCGAGGGCGTCCGCGTGATCTCCGTCTACCCCGGCCGCACTGCCTCGCCGATGCAGGCGGCCATCCACCAAATGGAGGGCCGCCCCTACGACCCCTCCCGCCTCCTCCAGCCCGAGGACATCGCCGCCATGATTGTCTCGGCGTTGGCCCTGCCGCGCACTGCGGAGGCCACCGACCTCCAGATCCGCCCTATGCAGAAAAGCTGACGCCATGGTTTCCTTCGCCGTCCTCGCCGGCCACACCGCCGTCGACTTCGAGGCGAACGTGCCGCCGGTCGTCGCGCTGGTCCGCGCCTTCGCATGGGCCGCGCGCGTGGGCCTGGTCGGCGCCGCCTGGGGCTGGATTCTCGGGCCCGGCCGACCGACGGAGCGCCCGTCCCTCTGCGAGGCCGCCACGCGGTCCGTGATCGCCGGCTTCGTCCTGACGCTGGCGGCGGTGCTCGGACTGGCGGCGGCCGGGGCCTACGCGCCTCCCGCCGACCTGTTCGCCCACGGTGCGCTTGTGGTGGTCGGCGTCCTTCTTGGCCGCCGCCGCTGGGCCGCCGAACTGCGCGGGGCGGCCGCCGCATTCGCCGTTCTGTTTCTGGGCGCGGTGGCCATCCTGCTGGCCCCCGACCGCGGCGAATGGATCCTCGGCGGTTGGGATCCGGGCATCTACATCAACGAGGGCCTTCGGATCGCCCGCGAAGGCACGCTCGAGCCGGCGCCGGATCCCTTTTTCCGGCGATTGTCGGGCGACGAGATGGCGCTGTTCACCAGGCCGATGCACGGTTATCTCGAGGCCGTCCCCGGCGTCGCGGTGGAGCCGGTCACACGCCGCTTTCAGCCGGCGATGTTCAAGCTTCTGCCCGCTTTCGTCGCATCGCTGCACCGGGCCGGCGGTTACGCCGCGGCGGTGCGCGCCAATCACTTTGCCGCGCTGATCCTGCTGTGGATCCTGCCCGCCGCGCTGCAGCGAACGGGCGTATCGACCCTCGCCGCCCTCGCCGCGACCGCCGTCCTCGCCGGCCATCCCGTCTGGCTGCACCACCTTTCGTTCCCCACGGCCGAGATGCTTCAGTTAACGATCCTGGCCGGTCTGATCCAGTTGTGGCCCGACCGCCGCGGCGGCGGCGCCTCGGCCGGACTTGCCATCCTGCTTTTCTTTGCGGTGATCAACCGCTTCACCTTCCTGCCGATGGCCGGTCTTCTGCTGGTCCTTGCGGCGCTGGACGACGCCGCCGAGCCCGACCGCCGCCGAGTGCGCTGGCAACGGGTGCTGTACACTGCGGCGCTGGTTGGCGGGGCGTGGTTCGACCGGCGCCATACCGAGGCGGGCCTAGAGCGGTTCGGTCCGGTCACCGGGCTGGTCGCCGGGGCGTTCGTGGCGCTGGCGGCGACGGCGTTCGCCGCCGACCTTCTGCTGCCCCTCTGGCCGCGGTGGGGGGCGCGGGCACGCCGGCGGCTCGACCAGTGGGGCATCCCTGGTGTTCTCGGTCTCATTGTAGTCACCGTGGCGCTGTTGCCCCTCGCCCCCGGACGGACCGGCGAGGCGGCCCGGTCCTGGGCCGTTGGCGCGATAGAATACATCGGCGCTGGCCACCTTGCGGCCGGCTGGATCGGTCTAATTCTCCTGGCCCAGCGTCGCGAGCCGGAGGACGCCGCCCATTCGCGCGGCTGGGCGGCAGTCCTCGGCGTGGGGGCGGTGTTGACATTGTGGCAGCCCCAGATTGCGGGGGTCTGGCCATGGGCCGCGCGGCGGCTGCTGGAATACGTCGTCCCGCTGCTGGCGCTCGGCTGGGCGACGGCCGCCGATGCGCTCGTCCGCGCACGGGCCGCGCGGCCGGCGTGGTCGCGGAGGGCCGTGGCCGCCGGTTTCGCGCTGGTCGTCTGGGCACCGTCGGCGCCGTTGTGGATCGCCGCGTTCCGCTATACCGAGTTCAACGGCGTCGGCCGGATGCTCGCCTGCGCGGCGGAAGCGGCGCGCAGCTTCGATGTCGTGATCGCGGACCACTTCTGGTGGGCCACGCCGATGCGCTTCGCGGCGGGCGTGCCTTCCGTCAACGGCGAGCTCTACTGGCCCGGGGAGGCGGGCGCCGAAAAAATGCGGCTGGCGTTGGCGGCCCTCGCCGACCGCCACCGCGAAGGGCTGAGGGCGGCGTTGCTGACCTCGACCGAGCGCGGATTGGAGGTATTCCCGCGCCCGCCGCCTGCTACTCTGGTCTGGGACTCCGGCCCCTTCGAGATCGGCGAGCTGATCCAGCACCCAAAGGTCCGCGGCTTCCGACTCCGCGACCGACCCCGTCGATTCCGGCTCTGGAAACTGGAGCTGTCCCAGGAAGTGGACGGCGACGCTCCTCGCGAGTAGAACTGTCCGCCGGACGCCTTGCAGCGGGGTTGCCGAACAGATCGGAGCCACGAAATACCCCGCGCCGACTAGGAGATGCCGTGAACCTGTCCGTTTGCGTTGCCCTTCTTGCGGCCGCAGGTCAGACCCTTTGGGAGACCAACGTGTCGCTGGTTTCGGCTAGGGCGCGCGAGGCGGAGAAGCTCCGGTTTTCCGTCGCGGAGGGACGCATCCGGGTCGAGCATCAAGGCGAGCGGGACTGGTGGATAAATCCCCAGCCCGAGCTGCCCGAATTCTCCAACGCGATCGCGCTTGTCGAAGTCGCGGTCACGTTTGCCCCCAGCGCGGGGGGGGAAGTGGCCGTCGGCTTTCTTCGTCGCAACGCGTCCGGGGGCGCGGTCGAATGGATGCACCGCGCCCGCAGTCTTCGCACCGCGGCCACGGGAGCGGTGCTCCGCGCCACCGCCCGTATTCCGGCCGACGGCAGCCTAGCGGGACGGCTGACCGGCAGCGGACCGGGCGTTCTCGAGGCGGGACCGCTCCGGCTGGCCGTGGTCAGCCCCCCTCCCCTCTCTGTGCCCCGACGCGCCGAAGTCGCCAACGGGGCCATGCGCGTGACGCTGGACGCGGCCGACGCCACCCTGCTGTTGACCGACCTTCGAAGCGGCCGCCAGTGGCGGTCCGTGGCGGGCAACGACAACTGGCAGGCGGCCGATCTTGTTGTCCAGGGCCGGCGTCTGGCGTGGCGCGTCGTGGATGCAGTGGACAGGAGTCCGCTGCTCCAGGCGGCCCTCGAACTGGCGGAAGCCCAGCCCGAGGCCGTCCTGGCGATTTCCTCGACCGACGGTCCGGCGGAACGGCCGACAGCCCCGCTGGCATATCCGGCGTCTTGGGCGCCGGAGGCCGACGCCGAGATCATCCTTCCGATGAACGAGGGCATCGGGTACCCCGTGGACGACCCCGCCGTCACACCCGGGCGGCTTGCCATGTACAGCGGTCACGGGCTCTGCATGGCGTTCTACGGCGTCGTGTCCGGCGAGGCGGCCGCGATGGCCATTGTGGAGACGCCCGACGACGCGGCCGTCCGGATCGCGCGCGTCGGCGGACGCCTGACGGTCGGGCCGGAGTGGGAGCCGCAACACGGCCGGTGGGGGTATCCGCGACGTCTGCGTTGGTGCCTCTTCGATCGTGGCGGGTACGTCGCGATGTGCCAGCGGTACCGCGAGCACGCGAGGCGGACGGGACTCCTGGTCACGTTCCGGGAGAAAGCCGCCCGCAACCCGAACGTCGCCATGTTGGCCGGCGCGGCGAACGTCTGGTTCATGGATCGTTTTTCGAAGATCGAGATGGGGCGGGAGCTGCGCGCCGCCGGCATCGACCGGGTGTTGTGGAGCGCGGGCGGCTCCTCGAACGAGATCGCGGAGCTGACGCGAATGGGGTTCCTCGTCGGCCGCTACGACATCTACCAAGACTGCATGGACCCTGCCCAGTTCCCGCGGCTTCATCACGTGCAAGCCGATTGGACCAGCGACGCGTGGCCGACGGGTGTCGTCCGGCGCGCCGACGGCGATTGGGAGCGCGGCTGGCGGGTGCGGGCGAAGGACGGCTCGATGATCCCCTGCGCCGTGCTCTGCGACCGGCTGGCGCCCGATCGGGCCCGCCGGCGAATCGGGGAGGAGTTAAGCGAAAAGCCCTACCGGGCGCGGTTCATCGACACCACCACCGCCTCGCCGTGGCGTGAGTGTTACGACCCCGCCCATCCGATGACCCGCACCGACAGCCGCCGGTTCAAAATGGAACTGCTGGGCGTCGTTTCGCGCGAATTCAATCTGGTCTGTGGATCCGAGACCGGCCACGACGCCGCCGTCCCGTTCGCCGACTATTTCGAGGGTATGCTCAGCCTCGGGCCCTACCGCGTGCCCGACGCGGGGCGCGACATAATGAAGAAATGGGACGAGCCGCCGGAACGGCTGGTCACCTTTCAGACCGGGCACCGCTACCGTCTGCCGCTCTGGGAGCTGGTGTACCACGACTGCGTGGTCGCCCAGTGGTACTGGGGCGACTACAACAACAAGATCCCCAAACTCTGGGGGCGTCGGGACCTCTGGAACGCCCTCTACGGCACGCCGCCGATGTATATGTTCAACCGGACCGAATGGCTGGCGGACCGGGAGCGTTTCGTCCGGAGTTTTCGGATCGCCTCGCCGGTCGCGGCCCGCACCATGTTCCATCCGATGGTGGACCACCGCCGGTTGAAGCCGGACGGGGCCGTCCAGCAGTCCAGGTTCGCGGACGGCACGGTCGTCACGGTCAACTTCGGCGCCGAACCGTTCGATCTCGGGAACGGACGCATCCTCGCGCCTGAGTCGGTCGACATGTCCCTCGCATCGCCGGCCCTCGAGGGGAGCGCACGGCAGACGTCGCCCGTGGCGCGCTAGAATGGAATTTCAACGATCTCACCCTGGCATGGCCATTCCTGCGCGCTCCTGACCAGACCCGCGCGAACCGGATTTCGCCGAACATACTCCCACTTTTCGCCGTAGCTCTCCGATGAACGCAAAAGAGGATCGAAAAAACCCGCCTGCCATACCCGCAAGCCCGTTCGCCGCTACCGCAATCGCTTCGTGATGTGCTCACGCATGCATGTGACCGCCTGTCCCAACCGCCCTCCCGGACCAACGCGAACGTGAATGTGATTCGGCATGATGACGTATCGGCCCACCGCATTGCCCACGTCGTTGACCTTGCGGCAGGCCTCCAGAAATGCGCGATGCACGGTCGGGTTGGCCAACAGGAGTTACTTCTCGTGCGTGCAGAACGTCACGAAGTAGAACGGAGAGTCAACGAGGATCCGGCGTAGCCGTGGCGGCCGACGAGGATGGCCGGCTACCGTGCCTGGCCCCGAATCATAAGGCGTGTGTCGCATGTTCTAGCCCCTGTAGCGCCACACGGCGTGCGGCGGTTTTTCCGGCGTCACACCGTGGTGCGTTGCAGATGTCGGCCGGAGGCCGTCGCATGGGGTTGGCTCAAAACGAATGCCCTGTGGGCGACCGAGTTATCCTTTCACCAGACCGCATCATCCCCCTTTTCACTTCTCGCCGGCCCCGCCGAACAGCCGGTTTCCGAGCCGCTCGGAGGTCGGGTATCATCCGAATCGATGTACTGGGTGGACATTCTCAACGGACCGGCCCGCGGACGCCGAAAAATCCAGCGGCGGGTGTGCGCGGTGGGATCCGACCTGTCCTGCCAGCTTTGGATCGACGCCGAGGGCGTCGCCGCCCGGCACGCCGAGCTCGTCGAGCGCGACGGCGGCGTCGTGCTCAAACCGCTGATGCCAGGGCGCATCGCGATCAACGGCCGGCCGGTCGTCGCCCCGGTCGTCCTGAACGACGGCGACACGGTCGAAATCGGCGGTGTGCGCTTCCGCTATCGCGCCCGCCTTCCGTTCGCGATCCGCGCAGGCCCGACGCTGAAGATGACCGCCGTCCTGATCGTGCTGCTGACGCCAGGGGCGTTTTTCCTTGTACGGCGGCTGTCTTCGCTTCGCATCACCCGAGCGCCAGCACCGGACGTTCGGCAATTCGAGCTTCCCAAAGGGCCCATCGTCCGCGAACCGGAGCCGCTGAAACGCATGGAGGAACTGGGCGCCGCCGCGATCGCGGCGGCCCGTGCCCCGCCCGCCCTCGCCCCCCCAGCCATCGAGCCCCCTGTGCCTCCGCCGGCGAACCCGCCCGCGGTTCCGTCGGGCGCCCCCTTGCCTTCCGCTCCCCCCGTGGCGGTCGCATCCCCGACGACCTCGACGCCCGTTTCGGGATTAGCCACCCTAACTACCCCTCCTGTGCCCCTCCCGGCGGCCCCGCCGGTGCAGTCCGCATCGCCGACGACGCAGGAGGCGCCGGCCGTCGCATCCGCGCCCATCGCTTCGGCCTTTCCGGCCGAACCGCCACCCGCGGTGGTCGTATCCGCCTTCACCACCGAGGTCGCTGCCGCGGAGGCGCTGCTGGCCGCCGGACGGATCGAGCCGGCCGCCTCGCGCGTCGCCACCGTGCCCGCGGGCGATCCGCTGTATCCGCGCGCGCTCGCCATCCGCGCCCGCGCGGCCGAGCACGCGGGCCGGATCCGCGAGGCGGAAAAGCTGTGGAGCGAGGTGTTGAAGCAACCCGTCGGATCCCCGCTCCACGAAACGGCGTTTCAGGAATTGATCCGCCTTGCCGAACTCCAAGTCCAATTGGCGCCGCCGCCGCTGCTGGATCGCGCACTCCGCACCGCCACCGCCACGCCGCCGTCGCTCGTGCAGCCGCCTCCCCTGCCGACGCCGATCGCCTCACGGCCGCCGCCGGCCCCCACCGTGTCCGGCCCCACCTCCGCCCCGCCCATCGCCGCGGCGACGCCCCCTCCGCCGGCGATGCCGGCCGGGCCGGCCTCGGCGCTCCGCCCGTCGTCCCGCCCGACGCCGGAGGAACCCGGCCGGCATGCCGCGCCGCCCCCGCCAGTCCAGTCCCCACCTCAATCTTCCATTCCCGCGTCGCAGCGCCCCGCCCCCTCCGAAGCGGCCGAGTTGCAACCGACGTTCCGCTGCGCCTCCACCCGCATGAGGCGGTTCCAGGGCGATGACCACAACGAGGAACTCCGCGTGATCGAGGCCGAAGTCCAGCTCGATCCCAGCTCGCCACCGGTCGCCTGCGAGCGGCTCGTTCTCGAGGTGACGTTCTACGATCGGACGGATGCCGGACGTATCGTCCCCACCCGGTCCGCCCGCGGCGGAGGCCGGTTTTTGGTGCCCCCCAATCCAAGCCCCAGATGGACCCCCGGCGAAACCCGGACCTTCTCCTTCTCGTATGCCGTGCCCCGGGGCGCGAGGGAAACGGAGGCGCAGCAACACGGGGCCCCGGCCTCATTTTTCGGGTATCGGCTGCGGGTGTTCGCCGACGGCCGGCCTGCGGGAGAGTACGCCAAACCCTCCGACCTGCCCCGCTGAACCGCCGTCAGCCGGGCCGGCCGACCATGCGACGCCAGTGCGCCAGCAGCCGCGCAGCGGCGGGATCGTCCGCCGCCAGCCGTTCCGGATGCCACTGCACCGCCGAGATCACGGCGCTGGCCGCCGCCGACTCGATCGCCTCGACCACGCCGTTCGGACTCAGGACCGCGACCTTCAGCGAAGCCGGCAGCGTATCGGGTTCGGCCGCCTGATGGTGGGAGCTGTTGACCCGTTCCACCCCTCGCAGGGCGTCGCACAGCCGGCTTCCGCCGGCCAGAACGACGCGATGGACGACATCGCCGCCCCCCTCGCCGTCGCGGTGGCGCTCGATCGACTCAGGGATCTTGTCGGGAAGGTGCTGGATCAGCGCGCCGCCCAGCGCCACGACGATCACCTGCTGGCCCCGACACACGCCGAACACCGGTCGGCCTCGCTCGACGTTGTCCCGGACGAGCCGGAGTTCGAGGGCATCCCGTGCCTCGTCGATCTGGTCCGTGGCCGGGTGCCGCGCCTGCCGGTATCGCCGCGGGTCCACGTCCCCGCCCCCGCCCAGCAACAACGCGTCGAACGGCCCCGCGGGCGGCTCCGCCCATGGGGGACCGAGCGTGACGGCCTCGATGCTCGACGTCGCCAGCCAGGCCTGAAACCGCGCCGCCGCGACCTCCGACACCGCCGTGACCAGCCAGCGCACACCCACCTCAGAATTCCTGGGAGAGGCCCAGGATCAACATCAGGCGGTCGAGATCGTCGGCCGAATAGAATTCGATTTCGATCCGGCCGGCGGCCTTCCGTCCGCCCGCGAGCGTCCTCGACGGAGTCAGCCGGACGGGGCTGCCGAGTTTTTCCTTCAACCGCTCCTCGATGTCCCGCAGATGCACCTCCGGCACGTCCGGTGTCGCCGCCCGCCGGCGGCGGGGGCCCCGCGTCATCCGCGCCGTCACGCGCTCCAGCTCGCGGACCGACCACCCTTGCGCCGCGCAGCGCCGTGCTACGTCCTCCTGCTCCGCCGCGATCGTGAGACCGAGAAGGACCTTCGCATGGCCGACGCTCAACGCGCCCTGCTCCAGCAGCGCCCGCGCGGCGGGCGGAAGCGTCAGCAGGCGCAGCGAGTTGGCGACCGCCGCCCGCGATTTGCCCACCCGTTCCGCGATCTGCTCCTGGGTCAACGCAAACCGGTCGGCCAGCAGCCGGTATCCCTCGGCCTCCTCGATCGGGCCGAGATCTTCGCGCTGCAGGTTTTCAATCAGGGCCAGTTCCAGCGCCTCGCGGTCGCCGACCTCGAGCACGCGAACCGGCACCTCCGTCAGGCCCGCGGCCGACGCCGCTCGAAGACGGCGCTCGCCCGCGATCAACTCGTAGACCTCGCCTGCCGGACGCACCAGCAGCGGCTGCAGGATCCCGTGTTCACGAACCGACCGGACCAGTTCGTCCAGCGCCTCCGCGCGGAATTCCTTGCGCGGCTGCCACGGCCCGTTGCGGATCGACGCAATCGGAACCCGCCGGACGCCCTCCGCCGACGGCGCCGCCGACGCGCCCGCCGCCGACGGCGCGACGGGCGCATGCGCCGCCACACCGCTTGCGCGCGGAATCAGGGCCCCCAATCCGCGTCCCAGACCACCGCTTTTCGCGCTCATGCGTCGCACCTCCGGCCGACTCCGCGCGGCCCGCAGGACCAGAGGCTGCGGCAAAGGCCCGGTGCGGTCAAGACTTCGCCGGCATCAGCGCCTCCTCACCGACCCCAGCGCCCCCGGGCGATCCCGCCGGGAACCGGCTTCGGCCCCGGAGGAGCGGTCGCGGCCCACAGAACCTACCCGCAGAACCTCACGGCGCTCCTCCGGTTCCGGGAATCGGGGTTGCGCCCGGGCCGCGCGCGGCGTCGTGCGTGGCAGAACGGGAGATCCGGACCGGGTCGAGCGCCACGTCGCGGATGCGCCGGCGCTTCCATGTATAGGTGACGTGCACGCGCCCGTCCGTGCCTTGAATCAACGCCGGATAGCTGAAGGCCTCATCCTCCAGCACCAGCGCCGGACGCCACTTGACGCCGTCGAACGAGACCGCCACGTTCAACGGCGAGCGGCCGCGTCCGGTGTGGTTGTAGACCAGCAAATGACGGCCATCGCGCAGCGTCAGGCCATCGAGGCCGCTGCTCGGATTGGGCAGCTCCGCCAACGTCATGGGCCCCCACGTGCGGCCGCGGTCCGGCGACTCGATCCGGAAAATCCTGCCCTGGCGGGTGCGGCCGAGCGCTAGCACGCGGTCCCCGCCGGGCAGCAGTAGGGTTGGCTGGATCGCCTCGAACTCACGGCCGTCGTTGACCGGCGCCGTCGCCTCCCACGTCCATCCGCCGTCGCTGGACCGCTCAAAATGGACGCGCCAGCCGTCGTGTTCGGTGCCGGACCCGGCCACGATCGTGCCGTCCCGTAACTGCACGGGTTTGTTCTTGACCGGCCCGAGGATTCCGGGCGGCAGCCGGCGCGCCGGCCCCCAAGTTCGGCCACCGTCCTCCGAGGAACGCACCATGCCCCACCACCGCGCGACGGAGGGACCGACCTTGTAGAACAGCATCAGGGGCCCGCCGGCCGGCTGGAACAACACCGGGTTCCAGCACGGATGGCGCGTGCCGTCTGCCTGCGCGCCATCGGCCGCCTGCGCCGGTTCCGTCCATCGGCCGCCTTCGCGCCGCGCCACCCATATGCCGACATCGTCGGCCCCTTCCCGCGTGCCGCCGAACCACGCCGCCACCAGGCCCTCGTCGCGAGTCTCCGCGATCGTGGACGCGTGGCAGGAGCGAAACGGCGCGGTCTCGAAAATGAATTCCTTCGCGACGACGGGCGAGTCGGCGGCATTCGTTTCCCCGCCGGACCCGCCCTCGACCCATGCGACGGAAGATCGGGCAAACTCGATGCGTTCGTACGGATGCGCCTCGCCGCACTCGTACAGACAGCCTAGCTGGGCCTCCGAGAGCGCGACCAGGCAGGAATAGGCCGACGGACCGGCATGGAACGTGCGGGCGGCGGGCCACGTCCGGCCGCCGTCTCGGCTCAGGCGCACTGTCAGGTTGACCCGGTGGTTGGTGCTGGCCGGATTCGAAAACGCGATGACGCCCTCGGGGCCGCCGGACCATGAGACGCGGCGGATGCTGGCCTGGCAGATCGGTTCGATCAACGTCGCATCGCTTTGAAGCGGTCCCCACGATTCGCCGCCGTCGTCGCTGAAACTGATCTGGCGCACCCGGGCAGACCGATCGTAGTTCCGCATGTTGAGCATCAGCCGCCCGCCGGCCAATTCCACCGCCTCGCACTCGTTGACGCGGTCCTGGGGCGTACGACCGCCGAGCCGCCACGTGCGGCCGCCGTCGTCGGAAAGCAGCACGTGCGAGTAATACCGGCGGTGCCGGCCTCGATGTGCTCTCAGGGGGATGACCACCGGCCCCCGTGCGGTCCGTGCTCGAGCTGGATGCCGGCCCCGGGCCCGGTCGCGTACCAGGTCCAGTTGGTCGCCCTCACCCGATCGGTCATCTCGACCGCCGGGGCCCAGATGAGGCCGTCGTCGTCCGAATGCGTCAGAAAAACTCGCCGCGTGTCGAGGCTCGTTCCCGCGATGATGCGCGGTTCCGCGTCGCCGCCGTGGTTCCACGTCATCCACAGCCTGACGCGGCCGCTGGCGCGGTCGACCACGGCGCAGGGATTGCCGCAGGTGTTCGTCCCCTCGTTCCACACGATTCGCGCCGGCGACCAGGTCGCGCCGCCGTCGGTGGAACGTTTCACCAGCAGGTCGATGTCTCCCCAGTCCCGAGGGCCGTGCCGCCGGCCCTCGCAGAACGCCAGCAGCGTCCCGCGGGTTGTCGCGACGATGGCAGGGATGCGGACTGTGGGGTACCCGTCCTCGCCGCCGCGAAACACAACGGTTCGCCGTACCCCGATCTCCTGCGGCGCGGCCATCGCGACGACGCCCGCCGCCCATGTCGCCGCCAACACCACACGCCTCATGCTTCGACCCCTGTGCCGGCAGGCCCTCGTGCCCAGCATTGGCTCGCCCCGGGGACGTCACGGCCCGCTCCTCCGGCCGGCACGCCCGCGGTCTCCACC
>OGCI01001390.1_pt1 | contig 20442 bp, 12 predicted proteins | sample 1570021 | NCBI WGS metagenome assembly OGCI01 (sample SAMN06264664, study PRJEB24512) | hot springs metagenome | isolation source: Hot spring water | place: South Africa: Tshipise | collected 2015-06-21 | reverse complement strand
CACCGCCCCAACCCCTTGCCGCTGGTGACGTGCCATGTCCGTACCTCGCCGTTGCCGAACCCTGCCACGAAAAGCCGAGAACGCGGTGAGGATGCGAGGGCCGTCACTGGAAACGGCGGACCCACAAACTCTCGGGGGCTGACCCATGTCCATCCGTCTCCGGCCTTTCCCTCCGCCTCGACCCTGGCCCGGAACCAGGGACGAATCCGGCCGAAGGAGTCGCCGACCAGGATGGTGGCCCGTCCGAGCAGGAACGTGACGGCCGTGACGCGGGCAGGCGGCTCGACCAGGTGACGTTCCTCCGCAAGCCGACCCTCGCTGCCCCGAACCTCGTAGCACCGGGCGAGCCCATCAGCCCAGATGACCGCGACCGAATCGCCCAACAGGGAAAGGCCGAGGAACAGCGGGTCCCCAACCCCGGGACGGGGTTCACACCGGATCGTCACCGGCGTCCTGGTCAGCGTGCTCCGCCCGGTGAGTAGGTTGTGCCTCCGGGCGACCCGGGTCACCTCGAGTTCGCCTCCGGCATGGAGACAGGCGTAGACGAAGCCATCCGGACCGCGCGCAAAGTCGGCGAGTGTAACCCGGCTGGTATGGACCGGCGGGAGCACCTCCTCCATCTCGAGCTCGAACCGCATGGCGCGGAACCGCGAGGCGTCGAGGCGCTGCCAGATCGCGTCGTCGATGGCGGCGATGCCGCCTTCGGCTAGGGCAGCGGCACGGGGCGGCGCCCCCGTCACATCCGTCCAGCGGACGGCGAAGCGGGTACGGTGGAAGGCCATAGACCCGTCGTCCATCCCCGTCACTGCCATGGCCTCGTGGGGGTCCCAGCGGACGGCCGTCGCACGGTCCGCACCCGGGATCGTCCACCGGCCCAGTGGGTGTCCTCCCGGCAGATGCACGGCTTCGAAGATGGCGTTGCTCGAGCAGCGCACCGCCATCGAGCGGTATTCGTCGATCGCCGCCATCGTCGTGCCGGCGCCGGGCCACTCGAAGCGGGCGGGGTCGCCCCAGCGGGCGGGCCACAACAGCGGGAGGGTGATCCAGATGAGGAAGATGAGAACGCCAAGGACGCACGCCACCGTGGTCACGCCGCCCACGGTGATCGACCATCGCGCGAGGGCGTCGGCGATCCGTACCCGGCGCGTCGTCGTCCTGGCCCGCCGCATCTTAAGCAAACCTCCGCGGCGGGCGGCCGGCGGCTCGCGGCCGGCCGTCGAACCCCCGGCGCCCGCCGGCGTCAGAATCCGGGATTGATGCCGACCGACTTGAGCGCCTCCCGCGCGATCTCCGCGGTCACGGGGAAGTAGCCATCCTTAATGACTTCCTGCTGCCCCTCGCGGCTGAAGACGAACCGGATGAACTCGCGACGAAGGGGATCCAGTGCCTCGCCGGGCTTGGCGTTGACGTATACGTACAGCATCCGAGACAGCGGGTACTCGCCGGTGTAGGCCCGGTCGGGTTCGGCGGGCACCATCGTTCCCCCATCGGTTTCGGCCAGGGGCACGGCCCGAACATCGGCGGTCTTGTAGCCGATCCCGCTGTAGCCGATTCCGCCACGGTCCGTGGCGACACCCTGGACGACGGCCGAGGAGCCCGGCTGTTCCTTCACCGTGTCCTTGAAGTCCCCCTTGGCCAGTGCATGTTCCTTGAAGTAGCCGTAGGTCCCCGAGGCGGCGTTTCGTCCGTAGAGGCTGATGGGCAGTGTGGCCCACTCGCCGGTCAGGCCGAGCTGGCCCCAGTTGACGATCTCGGAGGGCGACCCCCGCTTCCGCGTCTTCGAGAAGATCGCATCCACCTGCGCCAGCGAGAGGCCGGGGATGGGATTGTCGCGATGGACGTACACGGCGAGCATGTCCACCGCCACCGGCAGGGCCGTGGGCTTGTAGCCGAACTTTCTCTCGAACTCGTCGATTTCCGCCTGTTTCATCTCCCGGCTCATGGGGCCGAATGTGGCCGAACCGGCGATCAATGCAGGCGGCGCGGTGGAGGATCCCTTCCCCTCGATTTCGATCTCGACGTTCGGATAAACGCGTTTGAACGCCTCGGCCCACAGCGTCATCAGGTTGTTCAGCGTGTCAGAACCGACGCTCTTGATGGCGCCGGCCACGCCTTGTGCCGGAGCGTAGGTAGGGAGAAGCTCATCCACCTTGAGCTGGGCGCGGGTGGCTGCCGAGGCGATCATAACGGCGGCCGCCGTCCATGTTACGAGTCTGCAGCTGTTCATGGTTGCGGTACTCTCCTGCGGTCAAGGAATGCGGTGTCCGACCACGCCCTGATGGTTCCTCAACGGCGTCGTCCGATTGTGAACAAACGGTTAAATTCCAGTTAGGACTTCCCATAACGATGCGGGCGTCCCGGAAAGCCGGGACTCCCGCGGGGTCCGGTGCGGCGTGTGTCAGGGCGCCACGCCGTCGATATCGCCCGTCCGTCCGCCCGCCTCGATCCAGGTGCCAGAGAGACGGCGATCCGCGAGTCGGATCTGCACGGTACCGGTCGTGCCGTCGGCCGTGGTCGAGGCCACGGTGCCCGTCAACGTGCCCACGATCTTGACATTCTGACCGGAGCGACTGCGGCCCTCGGCCTCGAACGAGGCGGTCACGACGTCGCCGATTGCAGGCTGGGGCGGCGTGGCAGCGGGCTCATCGCTGGACACCCCGCCGGTGCTACGGATACTGGAGATCCGGCCCGAGTAGGTCGCGCCGTTGCTGTCCACGATCGTCAGCGCGTTGCCCGATTGCGTGAGGGCGAACGAATAGATCGCCGCGCCCGACGAGCCGCCGTCGGGGGCATCGATCGCCTGGTAGGTGGCCGTGATTGGCGTGCCGGCCGGCGGCCACGCACCGAGGAGGTCAATGGACCATGCCCCCGTGTCGTAGACGATCGTGCCCGTCTTGCCACTGCCGGAGAGAACACCCGCGCCGTTGTCGGTCAGCACGAAGACACCGGCGACGATCTGGACGGTCGAGGGGCGGACCCGCCGCTTCGAGAGAACCCCAGAGTAGGTGCTCTGGCCGGCGACGGCCGTAGCGATGCGCTCGCCGAGGATCGAGTTCGTCTCGCCCGCGTCGAATTCGCCGACCAGATAGGAACCGTTCGCGGCGCGGTACACGCCGCTGAAGTTCACCCAGTTGTAGCGATTGGAAACGGTGTCCGCACCGTCACCGGCTTCCCAATCGCACCCGACCAGCGCCGCCGCGGCGCCCGCACCTGCCCAGACCATCCAGCGTCGTTTCATCAGTCGCTCCTTTTTCCCCGCCGCCGGCATCTGACCGGCGCGACGTCTGCTCCTCGCCATCATTTCAGCCGCCAACGGAGGCGATAATAGCGGATCGATCCCGCCGTGTCACCGGCGGCCGCGTTGACGATCCGCTCGGCGGTCGGATCGCTGGTGGGCACGCCCTCGGCCGGCTGGCCTGGAGCCGCCGTCCACGGTCCCTTCAGCGACGGCGCCGACTCGATCCAGACCTCGATCGGGAGGGTTAGCCGGGCGATCCCGCGCGCCAACCGGAAACGCGATTCGATGCCTGAGGCGCTGCGCCGGAAGGCGGCGATGTCCAGGAGCTGGTCACAACCAGGTCTCGATGCCGCGGAATTGGGATCGGTGCCCGCCGCGACCTCGAGGATATCCGGGAAGCCATCGCCGTCGGTATCGGACTTCAGCGGGCTGGCCCCGCGGGTCAGCTCGAGTCCGTCCGGCACGCCGTCGCCGTCGCTGTCCGTTCGCAGCGGCGAGCTACCGATGCTCATCTCGACGCCATCGGCAACGCCGTCGCCATCCGTGTCCACGACGCGCGGATTGGTGCCGTGGACCAGCACCTCCAGACCGTCCGGCATGCCGTCGCCGTCCGTATCTGCGAGCGTCGGATTGCTGTCAACCGCCGACTCGAGGTACTCCTCGAGATCGTTCAGACCGTCGTTGTCGGTGTCGGTCCAGCCGCGCAAGGCGCCGCGCCCCATCGTCCCGAGGCTCCCGGCGACGAACATTTCATAGGCATCGGGCAGATAATCGTTGTCGGTGTCCCGATCGCGCAGGACGAGGACCTGGCCGGCGATGCTGGCGGGCACGGTCAGTGTACCCGCATAATACGGACTGGCCGGCGCGGTGATCATGCCGCGCGATTCCCAGGCATCGAGCGCGCCGTTGCCGTTCTGGTCCATGTAGGCCCGCACGAAGTAGGATCCGGCCGGCAATCCACGGAGAGTAAACGCCACTCGGCCGGCGACAGCCTCGTTGCTGGTGCTGATCTTCTGCACCACGGTCCGCGCGCGAGCCATTCCGCCGAAGTCGCGGGCGGCGAACGCTTCGACGACAATGCGGGGGTTAAGGACCTTCCCCTGGTAGAAGACCTCTCCCTCCACGTTGTAGGGGCCGCTCGGGGTGGGGTTCAGGTCCACGACGAGGGTCCGCGGGGCGGACCACGGGCCGACGCCGTGGCCGTTCAACCCGCGCACCTGCCAGGTGTAGACGCCGTTCTCGTAGATCGCGACCGGCACACGCTGGATGCCGTCGCCGTCGCGAACGGGGACAAGATCCACGACGCGGAAGACTGACGTCCCGCCGGAGTTGAGGACGGTCAGTTCGTACCGCACGGCGTTCGTATCGGTGACAAAGCCAAGCAAGTTCACGCCGGCACGCAGCACCGCGCCGTCGGCCGTCGCCAACGTCGGCGCAGCCGGCAGGTTATTCGCGGTGCTGTAGGTGACGCTGAACTCGCCCTGCGCGATCGGCGCGACCCTGAACGGGTCGTCGGGGGCGCGATAGACGAAGTAGCGCCATGACGTCAGCTCGGAAAGGCCATTCGGATAGCCGGCCGCGATGTAGTCGCCCTCGTGGAAGAAGGTCCGGCCGCGGATGAAGCGGTCGATCACGACGGCGCCGCCGGCGGTCGTGATGCGGACGCGGTACTCGTTCGTCGTCCCCTGCGCGGGCCAGGCGAACCGGTGGAAGCCCTGCCGCCGGACAGTCAGATCGAAGGTCAGATCAACGGTGTTCCACGTCGCCGACAGCGAGGCATTGTTCTGGGCCAGCGAGAAGGGCTCGCCGGCATCCCACGTCTCGTTGTTGTTGAGGTCCTTGAAGGCCAGGAACCAGACCGGCCCGCCGCGCAGGCGGCCCGCGGTGTAGCCCATCGTCTGGATCGTGAACGGATGCACCGCAGGCACGCCGGCGGCCGGCACGATGATCACGGCGTCCGGCGCGCCATCCATCGAGTTGGTCGAGTAAGCGGCGACCACGAGCTGCCCCGGCGGGTTGGTCAGGGTAGAGGACTTGAACGTGCTGCGGATCAAGGGCACTGGGAACGTGGCGCCGCTGGCCGGGCTCGGCGCGTTCGAGAAGGAGCCGTCGGCTTGGACGGAGACGAGGAACTCCCACTCGCTGATCCAGCCGTCGCCGTCCGGGTCGAGGTGCGAATCGGTCACCAACGGATTCAGCGTCCCCAGGTAGAGGTTCTCCCAGGCATCCGGCATGCCATCGTGGTCGGAGTCCTCCCCGATCACGGGGAAGAAGAGGAACCGGTTGGTGAACCACGCGGCGTTGCCGACCAGCCGAGCTCCGTGCGCCCAGCCGCTCGTCCACTCGCGCGGATACACGAAGTCCTCGATGTAGCCGCGGCGCAGACGGACGTCGTCGGCCGTACCCCACAGGGCGTCCGGGCCGGGCTGGGCGGAGGTGAAGTCGTCGAACTTGTGGTAGCAGGCCAGCGACGCTTCCCGGCCACTGAGGCCGATCATCGTCGGTGGGCGAGCGCTGTTCCAGATGCGGAACTCGTCGACCAGCCCGTTGAAGCCCTCGCCGACCAGTTGCACCAGCCCCGCGGCGTTGGTCAGCCCCTGCGCGGTGTGATTGAAGGCGGTCCCGACCGAGTTGCCATTGACCCACAGCCGGACGAACCGGGTCGCGCGGTCATAGGAGGCCGCCACGTGGGTCCAGTTCGTCACGAACTGCGGGTTCGGACCCACCGGCTCCATCGGCACCGGCGCGGGGTTGGTCACCGCGATCACGCCGAACCCAGTGTCGTACGCCACGAAGGGCCGGCCGACCGGAGTCAAGCCCACAACGAACGACTGGGGGATTCCCGTGGTCCAGTACCGCCCGTAGATTCGTCCGCCGGTGCCCATCATCGCGGCCGTGGGGCTGATCCACGCCTCGACCGTGATGTCGCCGGTCTGGAACCGCCGCTCCGGGTCCTCGCGGTCCACCTCCATCCACGAGAATGGCGTGCCGAAGAACCGGAGCGCGCGCTGAATGGCCGGGCTGGTCGAGTCGAGCGGATTGAAGACCACTTGCGTGATCTCGTACAGGTCGGACAAGCCGTCGTCGTCGGTGTCCGACGATCCCGGGTCAGTGCCGTACACAACGACCTCGTCGCGGTCATTGAGTCCGTCACCATCCGCGTCGTCCATGCCGTCCGGAATGCCGTCGCCGTCGGTGTCCTGTCGTTTGGGGTTGGTCCCGGCAAGGAACTCGCCGTAATCGCTCAGGCCGTCGAGGTCAAAGTCCGACGTCGCGCTGGCCGTGGTCAGGTTGCTGAAGTACCGCATTTCCCACGCGTCGGGGATCCCATCGCCGTCGGTGTCGGCCCCGCCGCGGCCCGTGTACCAGTTGGTTGTCGTTGAGTAGCGCTCGAACGTGACGCGAGCCGGAAGGTCGCTGCCCTGAGGTGGCAGCTCGATGTTCGTGATGCGGATGCCGGTCGGCGTCTGATCCCACCACCGGTTAGCCGGCTGGCTGTCCTCGGTGAAGACGCGAAGGTTACGGCTGCCGGGGAACGGATCGCCGGTGTCGCCGAAGTTGTGGCCGTCCTGCAAGTCGGTCCGGCCGTCGGCTTGGACGATCTCCCAAGTGAAGTGGTTGTTCACCTTCTGCTGGATCGGCACCGCGTTTTCGAAATCGGAGTAATCGGCATGTACGACATACACGCCGCGGCCGCCGATGACGGGGTAGTCGGTGTTGTTGTCGGTGTACCACAGGTAGAAATACTCCGGCTTGGCCGGATTGCCGTAGTAGTAATACCGGTTGTGGTTTCGCTCGATCGGATACAGGTCGAGCGTGATCGGACCGCCGTCGAGCGGCAGGATCGTCGCCAGGTCCACCAGATTGATCCATGGGCCACCCGTGTGAGCGGAGAACTTGAGGTCGGGCAGCCCGTGGACCAGTGCGCTGCTCGACATCAGGTCGTATAAGCCGACCGGCCGGTTGACAATGGGGGCGCCGCCGGACAGCGAGTCATAGTCGTACAGGTCTGGCCACCCCATGTACTCGTGGCCTTGTTCATGTGCAATGAGGCCCATGCCGAAGTCCTGGACCGGCGGGTCTTGGTTGGGGTCCCAGTTGGGGTCGAACACGCCGTCCGGCCGTATCTGGGGATTCTCGCCCGCGCCGTTGAGCGGGCGCACCTGGAACGTCATTCCGACGACCGCGTTCGTGTCGCGGCTGATGAACGGCAGAACCTGCCCGACCGGGCCGCCGAGCGGGGCCCAACCTTCGTGGCCATGGGCGACGGGATAGATCGCATACCCATAGAGGGTCGGGAGGCCCAGCGGTCCAAGGATCGGGGTGGCCGCGCGCCTCCACACCTGCGCGAAGTCCTCGCTCTGGTCCCACAGGTGGACGACGTCCGCCATAAACCGGTACCAGCTGAACACGCCGGGTTGCGGCGTGTCGGACGCGTAGTTGGCCTCGCCCTGCAGCTCCCGGCCGCCGTCGAGGTAGCCGTCGCAGTTGGTGTCGCGGAATTGGAGTGGGTGGATGTCCACCCCTGGCACGCCCTCGCGGCGGTGCGTCAGGAACTCGACGGTCATCTGGTTGGCGCCGTCGTAGCCGTGACCGGCGAGGGTGTTGAACGCATAGGGCCCCGCGGCCCGGGTGAACCCGTCACCCGGCCCGGCCCGGTTGGCGCCGCCGGGCGGCGGCGGCGTAGACTCGATGTCATGCCCCCAGATGTCCTCGTTCCACGGCGAGGTGACCTCGCCCAGCCGCCGGTCGCCGCCCCACAGGTACAGGGCATTCGTCGGCGAATACTGGGTCAGCGGGTCGGCGGTGTCCGGTCCCTGCCAGAGGAGCGTATCGCCCACCCCGTAGCTGCCAAAGAGGGCGTACATGGACGACGGCATGTCGCAGTACTCGGCCGGGCTGTCGAAACTCCACGAGGTCGCGGGAATCCAGCCGTCGGCCGCGCGGCTGTTGTCGGGCGTGTAGCGCGAGATTGGCTGGATGCCGGCGGGGAACGTCGGCGCCGGCGTCACCCCGGCGCCGAATACCGTCTGGTACCAGTGCACCAGCGTTGCGTAGCCCGAGCGCGGATCCCATCCCCCGCCGTCGTTGGCGGACGAGTAGAGCAGCCGGCCCGCGCCGTCCACTACGCCGGGCGTCGGCGGCGCGGTGCCCCGCAGCGGCTGCGCCCGCGCGTCCCACACCCACTTGCCGGACACGCCCTGGTCGGTCCAGTCGTCCGGCCCGTCGTAGCGGCCGTTGAACGCGCGCTGGACCAGCGACGTCCACGCGCCGGGATAGTTCCATGCGAGGTAGTTCGTGTAGTAGTCGTACGTGAACGAAATGCCGCGGCCGCGGGTGTTGATGCTGCCGTTGGCCAGCCGGTTGCCGCGCTCGACGGAGCAGTTTGGCAGCAGCGCCGCCGGCGCCTGGATGAACGCGTGCGCCCCGCGGGCCGGATCGTAGATGGACAGAAAATCCTCGAACAGCTCGCCGTTGATCGCGTCGGTCGGCCGGCCGTCCTCGGAGTTCGTGATCCGCCGGGTCGGGTAGGTGGGCCGCAGGGCGACGGTCGGGGAGCGGAGATCCCCGTAGAGCCGGACGCCGTTGCCGGGCGTCGCCGTCGCCAACTTGTAGGTCCCGTACAGCTCGCGGGCCGCGTACAGCTTGGCGCGCACGGTCCGTGGCGTCGCATACGCGTTGGCCGGCGGCGGCCCCGCGCTCTTTACGACATCGGCCCACTGGAAGTAACCGTGGGCCTCGGCGGTGGCGTTCGAGTAACAGTAGGCCTCGTACTCGATGTACAGTCCGGTGTCGACCACTTGCAACGCGCCGTCGGCGTCGCTCGTCGCGTCGAGATAGCCGTTGGGCGGAATCGTCGTGCCGTCCGGCAGCGAACCGGGGATCGGATACGGATTGATCGGGTACGGCATCGGGATCGCCGTGTTGGTGACCATCACGTGGGTGAAGTCGCCCTCGTTGCTGCCCAGAGTTCCGGTGTCCGGCGACAGGTCCAGTTCGTTGTGGCCGGCAATCGCGACCTGGACGCCGCCGACGGCGACGTAGATGGTCAGCACGCGGGTGAACACCCGGTTGTCGTTGTAGTCGGCAAACAGCTCGCCGCCATACTGGCTCCAGACGCCGCTCTGGTTGCGGGGATTGTACACGGTCGGCTCGCCGGCGAACCCGACCTCGTGGTCGCTGTCCCAGAAGTCCTCGCCCGGCTGCGGCGGATCCCACACGCCGTTGGTGTTGGCGTCGCGGAACGCCTCGCCCGGCGTCCACGTGAAGTCCTCGTCCGCGGCGTCGTACGCGAACGCATAGAAGCGGGAGTTGAACGCGGCCGAGGAATAGCGGCGGTTGGGCGAGCCGATTTCGCCGGTCGGCAGGTTGACGGCGCTGTCCGCCACCCGCCCCTCGTCCGTCGCCGCGTCGAACCTGTCGGACCGGCCCGTGCCCCGCACGAAGGGTCCTCTCGAGGGGCGCGAGCGCAGCGGCCACGGCATCTGGATGTAGCCATACGTCTTGGTGTCGCCATATGCGCCGGCCAGCTTGGCCCCCGTCACCGGATCGCTGCGGTAATATGAGACCTCCTTCCAATAATTCTCGTACCGAGTGTTGTACGCATACTCGATGAAACCACGGGCAAGGTTCGCGGGGATGCCATTGGTGTGCCCGCTCTTCGGCACGAGACATGGGAACACGCACATCACCCAGTCCGGCACGGGCTCCACCGCGCGGACCCCCGGCCACCCCGCCGCCAGGACCCAACCAGCTGCCACCACCGCCATCCGCCATCGGCGATTCATGCTCCGTTCTCCTATCTGATGCACCCTCGAACCATCCGCCTCTTACGGCACACGCGACGCATCCGTCGCCGCGCCCGATCCGGCCAGCGGGGCCCCCACCAGAGGGGCCTCGCGGTGGATCGCACGAAATTCCTCCATCAACGCCGTTTGCCGCGCCGCGGCCTTGGCCGCCTCGTCCTTCAATCGCGCCACCTCGGGCACACCCACCAGGGCCTCGTCGAGCGCTCGGCGCGCCGCCGCCATGCGTTCAAAGCTTGCGCGAGTCGTCTCCGCCGTATGGGCGCTCCGCAGCAGGGCGGCCAGGTGCATGGCGGCCGTCCGGGCCTGAATCTCCGCCGCCTGCGCCGCCCCAAACAACTCGCGCTGCTCGCGGGCGTACTGCGGGCCGAGCTGCGGATCCTTCGTCCTCATCCGCTCCGCGTCCCGGCGGCACCATTCGCAATTTGCTTCGTCCACGACGCCGGCCTGCCAGTGCCGATCCAGGTGGGCCTGGAACGCTTCGGCCCGAGCCGCGGTTTCCGCGGCCCGGCGATCCGCCGCCGCCTTCCTGGCTTCGGCTTCAGCGCGTCCAGGCAATTCGCGCACCGCTCGATCGTAGTCCCGGCACGCCGTCAAAAACGTCTCATGAAGCGGCGCAATATGGGGCAGGCCGAGCGACTGCGTCCGCGCCAGGTTGCCCTCGCGCTCCGCGATAAGGCGCTGCGATTCAAGTTCGCCGTACTCGCGGCGGATTTGATCCAGGCGCTCGAGCTGCTCCGGCGTGAATGGCCGGCGCGGCCCTTCAGAGGCCACATGGTCAATCCGGGTGGGATCCTCCGCCGGCGGCGGTTCCAACGTTCGGATCGGTAGCTCGGCACGGGATTCCATCGAGGGAGGCGGAGGCCGGCTGCTGCGGAGGAGTAAAGAAAACAGCACGAGCGCAGCCGCCACTGCCGCGGCGCCGACGATCCACCAGGACTTGGCCCGCAGTACGCGCATCACGCCCCGTACATTACGAAATCACATCAAAGCAGAAAATTCAACCTCTTGCAACCGAAATCCTATCGTGAGCGTGCCGCCGCCGTGAACCGCAAATCAGCCCTTGAGGAGCTCGCGGTGCTGAACCGCATAGGCGACACCGGACGCCACCGTCACGACGGCCACCCACATCGCGAGGAGGTGCGCCCCGCGGGTCAGCCATCGGGCGAAGCCGTCCGCCCCGACGGCCAAACGCGGCAGCACGTCCCGGTGGATCGCGAGCCCAGCCAGCATCGCCATGATCGCGCCCATCTGCCAGACGGCCTTGTGTTTACCCCACACCCCCGCCGAAATGTCGCGGCCGGCCTTCATCGCCAGGATGCGCAGACCGGTGACCAGGAACTCGCGGGCCATGATGAGGACCACAATCCACGCCGGCACGAGGGGATACCGCGAGCCTGGAAGGCGGATTTCGACCATGCTCACCAGCGCCGCGCACACGAGCACCTTGTCGGCCAGCGGATCCAGCAACTGCCCCAGGGTCGTCACGCCGTAGCGGCCGCGCGCCAGCCGTCCATCGAGCCAGTCCGTCGCCGCCGCCAGCACGAAGACCGCCAGCGCCCCGGATGCCGCAAACGGTGCTGCGCTGGGCAGCAGGCCGATCAACGCTCCCGCCATCGCCAGCCGGCCGAGGGTGAGCAGGTTCGGCAGGTTCATGGGCGGCGCGGCGCCGCCGCCCGCAACCCCTGCGGATCGAGCCACGGATCGGGCGGCGGTTCGATCACGTCTGTCCACCCCGTCGGGGCCGTCGGCGCCGCGGCCGCCCACCGGCTCGTCCACGCGGAGATGCTGCGGACGGCCAGCACGGCCAGCACGACCGCCAGCGCCACGCCTGCGACCCTCCGCACCGCCCGCATGGCGGATGGCGAGGCGACTGCGGCACGGAAGATCAGCCACCGTTCGCGCAACGGGATGCGCCCGGGCGCCGAGACGGGGCCGGCGTCCGCCTCGCGCCCGGTCAGGTCCGTCGGCGGCGCCAGCTCCGGCGAGGGCGCCGTGCGACGGCGCAGGACCTGCGGGGCGGCCTCGCGCGGCAGCGCCGGCCGGGCGGGGCCGTGGCACTGGAGGTACTCGCGCACTAACTCCTCACCGTCGAGGCCGAGAAACTCCCCATAGAGTCGCAGAAAGCCCTTCACGTAGATCGGCGCACCGACCTGGTCAAACCGCTCGGCCTCCATCATCTCCAGCTGTGTCGATTTGATGCGCGTGGCCTCCGCGGCCTGTGAGAGCGTCGCGTTCTTGCGCAACCGCGCCGCACGCAGCCTTGCGCCGAGGCTTTCGGAACCAGTGTCGCCCGGGCTCATGTCTCCTCGTTCTCCTCCTCCCCTTGTCCTTCTCCTTCCCCATCTCGTGGAGCCGCCGCGCCGGGATTCGATGGAATCTCGCCGTCGAGGTCGACGAGGATCTCTCGCGGATCGGAGCCGCGCGCGGGTCCTACGATGCCGCGTTCCTCAAGCAAGTCCATCACCCGGCTGGCCCGGGTATACCCGATCCGGAGCCGGCGCTGCAGCACCGAGGTCGACGCGCGGCGTGTCTCGCGGAAGATCTGGATGGCCTGCTCTGCCAATCGTTCATCCTCCTCGTTCTCCGGCAGCTCGGCGCTCTTGCGTTCCAGCTTTTCCACGATCGCGGCGTCGTACGACGGCGGTCCCTGACGCCGCCAGTGGTCCGCGATCGCGCGCACATCGGCGTCAGTGACCATGCAACCCTGTGCGCGCACCAGCCTGGCCACGCCGGGGGGCAGGAAGAGCATGTCGCCGCGCCCCAGGAGTTTGTCGGCGCCGTTGGCGTCAAGAATTGTCCGGCTGTCGTTCTTTTGTGCGACCTGGAACGCAATCCGGGCGGGGATGTTCGCCTTGATCGTGCCGGTGATCACGTCCACCGACGGCCGCTGGGTGGCCAGGATCATGTGGATGCCGACGGCGCGCGACATCTGGGCGAGCCGGGCGATCTGGTTCTCGATCTCCGCCTGGGCCGTCAGCATCAGGTCGCTTAACTCGTCCACCACCACCACGATGTAGGGCACGCGGTCGGGGATTTTCTGGGCCGGCAGTTCGACCTCCCCACCAAAGAGGTCCGGCTGCCGTGAGATCGGCCGCGCGTTGAAGTCGCGGATGTTCCGCACGCCGGCCTTCGCGAAGAGCTTATACCGCGCCTCCATCTCCTGGATTGCCCACCGCAGGCCGTGCGGGACCTTCTTCGAGTCGGTGATGACGGGGACAACCAGGTGGGGCAGGTCGCGGTAGCTCGCGAACTCGACGATCTTGGGGTCGACGAGCAGCAGCCGGAGCTGCTCGGGCGAACGGCACATCAAAAGGCCACACAGCAGGGCGTTCATGCAGACCGTCTTCCCGGATCCCGTCGCACCGGCGATCAGCAGATGGGGCATATCCGCCAAGTCGGCCACCATGACCCGGCCGGCGACGTCCTTGCCGATCGCCAGCGGCAGCGCGGCGCGCGTGGTCCGCCACGCCTCGCTCTCCAACACCTCCCGCAGATAAACCACCGCGCTTCGCGCGTTCGGCACCTCGATGCCCACGACCCCCTTGCCGGGGATGGGGGCGAGCACGCGAACGTTTTCGGCCTTGAGCGCCAGGGCGATGTTGTTGCTGAGGCCGGTGATTTTCTCGACGCGCACACCGGGTGCCGGTAACAGTTCATACCTCGTGACCACCGGTCCGGTCTGGACTCCCGTGACCTGCACCTCGATTCCGAAATCCGAGAGAGTCTCCACCAGGGTCTGGCGGGTTTTCTGGAGGTCTTCGGCGATGGCGCGTTGTTCGAGGGATGGCAGCGGCTCGAGAATCTCGAGGCCGGGCAGCGTCCAACGCACCACGTGGTCGGCAACGGCGACAGGTCGCGGGGCGGCGGCGGACGGCGGTGGAGCGCATGGGGCCACAGGCTCCGGTGCGGCACAGACGGACTTGGGAGCCGGAGGGGGGCGCGACGGCGCGGCCGAGGCCGGGGATGGCGTGGACGGCGACGCGGCCGGCACCACGGATTCGACGGCCGGCGGCAGGGGCGGTCGAACCGGAGTCGGCGGCGCTACCGGCCTCCCTGTTGCCCGCGCCAAAGCCGGTTCGCTCACCCCCGACCGGACGGGGGCCCCACCTTCGCGATCGGGAATCTCGCGGTGGCGTTTCAGCGCATCCTCGAGCGTGCGGCGCCGCTGGGCGACCTCGCGCGCGGCACGGTCGAGCTGGGCAACGCGATCCATGCGGCGCAACCGGGCCTCCTGCCACCGGCCATACGCCGAGCATGCCGTTCGGACCATCCATTGGGCGGCCCGGAAAGGGCTGAAGCTGAAAAAGAAAGCGACCGCCATCGTCGCCAATCCGACGGCAATGACCAGGGCGCCGGCGTCTCCGAAAAACCGGCCGAGCACGCGCCGGCCGAGCCACTCCCCGAGGACTCCGCCTCCCAATGCGTTGTGCCGCTCGGCCCATCCGGCCGCCGTCTCGGGATGCAGGCCAAACAGCACCGCCGTGGCCGCGGCCATCACGAGGATCCAAAGCCCCCGGCGGCCGGGCGATCCGATCCGCTGCACGACCAGCGCTACGCTCCAGGTCAGCGCGCCGGCGGCGACCAGGTAGGCTGCCGCGCCGAGGGTCGTGAACAATCCAAAGGCCACCCACGCGCCCACCAACCCGGCCAGGTTGTTCGGTCGCGCATTGGGCGGAAACGTCAGCGCGGCGACGTCGTCAGGATCATAGGAGAACAGGCTCAGCAACAGCAATAGTGCGACGAGGAGTACGGCTGCCCCGACAGCCTCTCGAACGCCGTTTACGGCACCAGTTGCCTTCCGCACCGCCATGCTCGCCGCCGCCCCTCGCTGCCGCCGGGGTTGCTCACGACCGACGGCGCATGGAGGCCGTCGCTATTCGTCCACCAGATCCACCATCCGCCGCACGGCCTCGTCGCTGCCAGCAGCGGCCGACGACGGCGCGGGTGGAGCCGCGCCGGTCCCCTCGCCCGCCGAGGGGGTCTGGGCGGCGGACTGGAGTTGACCGGAGGGCGGCGGACCGCCCCCTCGCCGCGACCGGCCCCGCCGGCCCTCCCGCCGTCCACGACGGCCGCCATTGTGATCGGGCGGCCTTTGCCGTTCGCCGCCGGCCGATTCTATCGCCCTGAGCAGCGTCGAGGCGCGCAGCGTACCCAACCCACCCGCCGCCGCTTCGGCCTCGACGGACGGATCGTCGCTGACCAGCGTCACGGCGCCCTTTCGGGCGGACGCACGACCCAACTCAAGCAGGCGGGCCCCCCGCCGGGAAGCCCCCTCGGCATAATAGACCGTCACACCCTGAAACTGGTCGCCGTCACCGGCCTTGTGCAGCGGTTCGCCTTCGAAGACGACCGCCGCCCGAAGCTTTTCCTGCTCCATGAACCGGCCCAGCCGGTACAGCAGGGCGATCATGTCGCGTGGAGTGGGTCGGAAGTCCGCCCGGCCGCCGAGCATCGCGCGGCCATCTACGATCATCTGGTACCCGGGCTCCGCAGCGTCGGAGGAAAACATGCCCTTGATCGCGTCGAACAAACCCATGCGAACTCCTGTCTCGTTGCCGATTGCCCGCGCCACTGCGCGGGATGCCGCGCGGCCGGCCGGGGCGCGGCCAGCGACGACGCACGGACTATTGCAGGGTACCCGAGCGCCGCGGCGCATTCAAGCGAACGGCCTCGTCCGGCTTGCCTCCGGCTCCCTATGTCGGTAGCATCAGCACGGTGCACGCGGTATCGTCAAGCGCGCTGGCCCCTCGCCGCCGGATGTTTGTGCCCGTGCTCTGCGCGGAGACCGACATCGCGCAGATCTTCGTCGCCGATCTGCTCGGCGCCGTGCCCGGGGCGGTGGGCGAGGTGGACATCGGAGGTCTCCACGTTTTTGTCGAACCGGTCGCGACCCCTGACCCCGACGACGCCGGACTCCGCGCGCGGCTGAAGCAGGCGGACGCCGCCGCCATTCTGGTGCACTTCCTTGACTCGGGCTCGCTGGACGCCGCCGGCCGACTTCTGACCCTGCTTCCCCGCGAGCCGGCGATCCCTGTGGGCGTCTTCATCTTCCGCGCCGACGAGGAGCCACGCTTCAAAATCTCGTGCGAGGAATGCGGCCAGCGCCTCTGGGTTCTGGAAAAGGAAGTCGGCCTCCGGGGCCGGTGCGCGAACTGCCGAAAGCCCATGCGGATTCCATCGCCGTCCGAACGCGTCCGGACGCGCATGCGGCTGGCGGATTACATCCCGATCCTCAACGTCGTGCGAGGCGATGCGGGCCTCGCCCGCGGGGCCCTGGCCAATCTGCTCGCACGCGTCGGCACGGCCGTGGTCCCCGGTACCGCGTTGAGCAGCCAGGAGTTTCTGAAGAGCGCGACGGTGCCGATCCAGTTGCCCTCGTCGCCGCCGGCCTGATCCCCTACTCCATCGCCCTCGACAGGACGAGCGCCGCCACGGGTTCGGCCAGCTCCAACCGATAACGTGCCAACGAGCGCGCAACCTCCGCGGCGGACGGGTCGAGCACCTCCGTGTCCACCACGACCACCCCGTCCGCTTGAGTCATCCGGTGGGCGACGCGATAGGAAGACCGTTCCCGAATCCGGCCCGCGACCGGATCGATCACGCTCCACTTTGACCGGACAAGGGTCGGCGGGAGGGTCGGCGCCCCCGGCCGCTCGTCGATCTACTGGACGCCGACCGCCTGGCCGGCGCCGTCCATCAGCAGTCGTCCCGCGCTGAACGGCAGGTGGGCCGTCGTGGATTCGAACAAGGAGTACCGCAGCGTGCGATGGAGAATCCCGGGAATGTCACGTCGGTACCGGTGCCGCCAGGCGGGTCGATGCCGAGCTGTCGCACGGCCTCGTCCAGCGGGGCGAGGTAGGCAATGCCGCCTGTCAGCCGGCCGCTCACCTCGGCGGTTCGCCAGACGCCGGCGCAATGCCGGACAACCGCGCACAATCTCGCGCAGTTCACTGGCTGGGGAGGTGCCGATTCGGATAGGGCGTTCCAATCCGGCGGCAGGTGCATCAGCCGTCGGGAGGAGGGAGTGAGGCCGGAGGGGAACGCCGGGCCGGGCCCCTCCTGGCGCGGCGGCGAGGCAGGAGGGCCGATGGACGACGGCGGCGGGGGCAGGGCGGGGCGGAACGTTTCCCGCGGCGGCCGCGGGCGGCTGCCACCGCCGGTCAGGCGCCCGGAGGACAGCCGACTCTGCCGCGCGTAGCGCACCATACCATAACACTGCTCAATGAACTTCGCCAAACGCGCGTCGTTCGGAAACGCCGGACGGATGTGCTCAAACTGGCGCCCGGCTTCCTCCGCGAGCGTCTCGACGCGGTCGAGGAGGTCCACGTTTCCGTTCTGCTGGAACTCGCGGAAGAGCCGGAGGCTTTCGTTGAACAGTTCGGCAGCCTGGTGGAACGGTGGGTGGTTCCTCAAAGGGTCTTGCACCGGCTTTGCAGCCGCCGGCTCGGCCAGAGCGGCAGGGGCATCGTCCCCCGAGACCGCGGATTCCGACGACGCGGGCGTCGACGCCGAAGGCGCTGGCTTTGGACGAAGCCCCAGGATCTCCTCGAGCTGGATCTCGGACCCGACAGCCGAATTGGGGGGACCGCTGGGGAGGACCGTGGGGAGAGAAGGTCTCGGCTCGATCGAGGACGGCGCGGGATCGACCTTCTCCCGACGGCTCATTTCCTTCAGCCCGTACGCACCGGCGGCCGCAAGCAAGAGGGCAATCAGAATGACGCGGCCTCCCCTAGACGTGGTCTGCACCGGCTGCGACGCAACAGCGGCAGTCGGCGGCGGATGGATCGCCAAACCGTTGCGGCGCCCGGTACGCAGCCGACGACGGCCGCCGCGGCCGTGGGTCGCGGGCTTCCAACGCGCCTCGGCCAGGGCCGGGTCCCGTTTCGCGCCGCGCTGGATCACGCTCTCGCCGGGCGGCAGGCGGTTTCCTGGGGGCGGCGCGCCACCGGCGACCGCCTCGATGGCCGCACGAGCGGCGACCCAGTCCGGGAAACGCTTCTCCGGGTCTCTGGCCATCAGGCGCTCCAGCAGCCAGGCGACCTGCGGCGGCAACGCAGGAACGAGGTCGCAAGGATCGTCCAAAAAACCCAACAAATGCTTGTCCAGCGCCTCCGCCGCCGGCGCATCGCCGAAGGGAGGAGTGCCGGTCGTGCATTGGTACAGGACCGCCCCAAGCGAATACATGTCCGCCCGGCAATCCGTGGCCGAAGATGCCCGCGCCAGTTCAGGGGCCGTCCAGTGCGGCGCGCCGCGAAGAAGCCGCAGCAGGTCACTGATCCGGTCGGCCCGCAGTAACACGGTGACGCCCGTTGCGCCCAGGTCGAGGACGGAAACGCGGCCTTCGGGCCAGAGGTGGACCGTGTCGGGGGTTAGGAAACCATGCAGCAGGCGCTCGGCCGACCACGCCGCATCTAGCGCGCCGGCCACCTCGGCGGCAATTCGGAGCGCCTCCGCCGGCGGCAGCCGGCGGTCGTCTCGTAGACGCGCAGCGAGGTTTGCGCCGTCCGTCCACTCCCCCGCCACAAAGGGGCGGCCGTTCTCCTCGTCGAGGCCCCATTCGAATAGCTCAGGCAAGCTGGATTGCCGGACGCGGGCCGCACGGCGCACTTCGAAAAGCCACGCCTCAGCCAGCGCGGAATCCCCCCACACCTCCCCCGTCGCGCGCCGCAGGCGCACCAGACGCGGCGGCTCGTGGGCGAGTGCCATCCACACCTCGCCCATCCCGTCGGAGGCAATCCGGTCACGAAACTCGTAGCGGTCGCGTAGCATTCCGGTCCTCGCGGCAAAATCCAGACAACCAAGGTAACCACGGGGCAAATCGATGTCGAGCGACACTTCGGCGACCGCGTTGCACCGGCCGATCCCTTCCGATACCATCGCCATCCGCGTCGGAACGGGGTGCCTTTCGGTCTGGCGTGAGGAGATTCGATACGGTGGCCAGGGTGTTCAATTTCGGCGCTGGGCCGGCCGTCTTGCCCGAAGAGGCGTTGCTCGAGGCCCAGCGGGAGCTCTTCGATTACAAGGGCTGCGGGATGTCCATCATGGAGATGAGCCATCGCGGCAAGGAGTACGCGGCCGTGCACGAAGAGGCCGTGGCCAATCTCCGCCGGTTGATGTCCCTGCCCGACGACTACGATGTCCTCTTCCTGCAAGGAGGGGCGAGCGCGCAGTTCGCGATGGTTCCCCTCAACCTCTTGCCCCCAAATGGCGTCGCCGACTACGTCAACTCCGGCGCCTGGGCCTCGAAGGCGATCAGGGAGGCCAGGGTCCGCGGCCGCGTCAACGTGATCGCCGACACCGCCAAGGACCTCCCCACCCGTCTGCCGCGGCCGGAGGAGCTGGCCTTCACCGACGGGGCAGCGTACGTGCACATTACCTCGAACGAGACCATCGCCGGCACGCAGTGGAAGAGCTTTCCCCGCCCCGCCGCGCCGCTGGTGGCGGACATGTCATCGGACTTTCTCTCGCGCCCGTTCGACCCACGCGCGTTCGGCCTCATCTATGCGGGGGCGCAGAAAAACCTCGGCCCCGCCGGCTGCGCGGTGGTCGTGGTTCGAAAGGATCTGCTCGACCGGTGCCCCGCCGACGTGCCGATCTTCTTCCGGTACAAGACCCACGCCGAGGAGAACTCGCTTTACAACACGCCGCCGACGTTCACCATCTACATGATCCTGCTCACGACCCGCTGGCTGCTGGCGCAGGGCGGCGTCAACGGCATCGCGGAGCGTAACCGTGCCAAAGCCGCCCGTCTCTACGCCGCCCTCGACGGCTCCGGCGGCTTCTACCGCGGAACCGCCGCGCCGGAGTTCCGCTCGGACATGAACGTCACCTGGCGCCTGCCCAGCGAGGCGCTCGAGGAGAAGTTCCTGAAAGAGGCCTCCGCGCGCGGGCTCAAGGGCCTCAAGGGCCACCGGTCGGTCGGCGGCATCCGCGCCTCGATCTATAACGCCTTTCCGCCGGCGGGCGTAGACGCACTTTGCGAGTTCATGGACGAGTTCCGCCGCGCCAACGGGTGAGGGAAACGGCCAGGCGCGCCCGCCCACGCTGTCGGGATTTTCGTTAAAAACCCGTTACAATCGCACGCGTGAGCGCTTTTCTGGATGCCGTCCGCGTCGTGCTGGTCCGGCCGATCTACGGCGGGAACGTCGGTTCGATCTGCCGAGCGATGAAGAACATGGGGCTGTCCCAGCTGGCCCTCGTCGGCGAGCCGCGGGAGGCCCGGGACCTGCTTCGCCCGATGGCGGCGCACGCGTACGACCTCTACGAACGGCGGACCGTCCACGCCTCGTTGGCCGACGCCGTCGCCGATTGCGGTCTGGTCGTCGGAACTAGCGCGCGGGGGGGGCTCTACCGCTCCCACAGCCGGACCCCGCGCGAGGCCGCCGAACGCATATT
>OGCI01001389.1_pt1 | contig 20477 bp, 17 predicted proteins | sample 1570021 | NCBI WGS metagenome assembly OGCI01 (sample SAMN06264664, study PRJEB24512) | hot springs metagenome | isolation source: Hot spring water | place: South Africa: Tshipise | collected 2015-06-21 | reverse complement strand
CCAATTCAAACTTTTAATACTTTTAATAATTAATTAATTTTAATTTTAATAATAAATAATAAAATTAATGTTTATTTAATTTCAACCAAATTACCTAATAATTATTAATCAACCTATAAAAAACAAACTGTTATTATTATTTGTATTTTATTTATTTAGTAAAATTTATTTAATAAATAGCAATAAACAAGTAGTAATAATAGCTAATACAAAAACAGCAAAAACTAAACTCTCCAAAGAGTCTTAAATACTTGATCTGTTTGATCCAAGTTAACCCAAAATCAATCCAAGGCTTGTAAGGTACAAGGTGGTAAAAACAACTAATATTTAAGAGGTCTAGAAGTAAAAATAAATTTTCTAAATTCGATATTCTTCCACTAAAAAAACATAAACCAACAATCAATTTTCATACAGTGGCTCCGGAAACAGGACTCGAACCTGTGACCCACTGGTTAACAGCCAGTTGCTCTACCGACTGAGCTATTCCGGATATAGGCTCTATACAATAGAGTGAAGTTTTTATTTTTGTCAACCTTACAATTTAAACATACCTCACATTAACCCTTAATCGTTAGCCTTGGGCACTGATTTTGCTAAAAAACTTAAAGTTACGAAAAGATTGTATTAGGTGATATTATTTAATTGATCGATAATTTTAGTTTGAATATGAGTCATTTCTTCTTTTGATCTAGTTTTCGCTTTGTCGGTATTTAGGTCTGTGCTACTAAACATGGGAATTAAGTGTAGGTGAAAATGATCTGGAACTCCCATACCATGAACCACTAGACCTACTCGTCGACAGTTTGTAGCTTTTTCAATCGCTCTACCAATTAGTTTTGCGTTCCTAAAAACCGCAGAATAATAGGGTTCAGGAACATCTTTGTAATCCCCTATCTCAATTTTCGGGACAATAAGTGTGTGTCCTAGGTTATGTGGGTTGATATCTAAAAAAGCAAAAGTATGTTCGTCTTCAAAAATTTTAAAGGAAGATATTTCTCCATTGATAATTTTTGTAAAAAGTGTTGGCATAAATAAAAATAATTAATATGATTAATTAAAATAATTGGAATTTTCAAAAATGTTTTTATACAAGTCATTTTCCAAAAACATAAATTTGAGTGTTAACAATTTTACACTCTTGAGAGAGCTTGTTTGTCTGATCTGTAGGTAAATTAGCGATTTATATCTATCATTTCCCAACCTTCAAAAAGCTGGCCAATAACCTCATACTTTCCATTGAGTCAGGGAGTGGATTCTGTTTGTGCAACAAAAAAACTGGGACCCATTCGTAGTAGGACCGGCATTAGCCATGCTAACAGCGCCTCTGACATTTTTCCGATGATAGTAAATTTGTCAAAAGGAACTCCCCAAATACTCTTATCACCTCTACCAGTACCAGTCGGATCGCCTCCTTGAATCATAAAATCACGAATAACCCTATGGGAAATGGTTCCATCGTAATATTTTCTTTCCACCAAACCTAAAAAATTTTCTACAGTTTTGGGAATATTCTGAGGGAATAAACGAATAAAAATATTACCTTGAGTTGTTTCTAGTCTTACTGTTTGTTCACCTTTTTTAGGCAAGCCTATTTGAGAAAAAGACATAATTGGTTCATCTGTAATTCCCGTATTATTTCTATAATTTAGCGTAATTTGTCAAAAAATCTCGTTTTTTACTTGTACATTAGATTAAACTAATAAAATAGTGTTTTTATTTGGTTTAAGTTTTTACCTATTTTAACAGCTAGTTATTTTTCAATCCTGCATAATTGCAAAACTATTTTTAATCAAATAATCTAAACACTTATTGATAAGTTTGAAAGATGGTTATTGTGTGTAAATTTTAGATACGAAAATGTAATCACAACTAAAAATCTCGAATTCAGAGAAGGTGAAAGAAATAAAATTGACAAGACACTAAGGATTATATTTATAAATGGAAATATTCGGGGATCGTCTAGTGGTAGGACATCAGTTTCTGGCACTGAGAACCGGGGTTCGAGTCCCTGTCCCCGAGCCATTTTAACTGTTTCAGTTTTTATACAGAAATCAAAATTTAAGTTTTACTACTTTTTACTACTACTTTCAATTGTATTACCGCAAAAGTTTGTAATTGATTGTACTTAGATATGCTTTATCATACATGTTACTTTTTTAATATGATAATAGTTTAGTAAGTATTGACAACGAAATTAATTTAAGTAACACAGTTACCTGTGTTAGGACAGATAACCCAACATCTTCCGATGATTACTAAACTTTTTACAGCTACCACCATTGGGCTTGAAGCTCAAAAAATTGAGGTGGAGTTAGATTTGTCTCCAGCTTTGCCAACTATGATCGTTGTGGGTCTGCCTGACAAGGCAGTACAGGAGAGTAAAGAAAGAGTTAAAGCAGCTATTAAGCAAAGTGGTTATGAGTTTCCTTTAGGCAAATTGACCGTTAATTTAGCTCCAGCAGATATTTACAAAAGTGGTTCTGGGTTTGATTTGCCTATAGCAATTGGAATTTTGCGACTTATGGGTTATGTAAAATCTGATTTACCACAAGATGCCTTGTTTTTAGGGGAACTGTCGCTTGACGGGAGTTTAAGATCAATTAACGGAGTTTTGATTATTTGTTTGTGGGCCAAGAAACATGGTTTTAAACAAGTTTTTATTCCTGAAGACAACAGTCAAGAAGGAGCTTTAGTCTCAGGGCTAGAAGTTTTTCCTGTCGATAATTTAAAACAGCTAGTAGCTCATCTTAATAATTTACAACGAATTAATCCAGTTAAACCTTTAGATCTAACCAATTTAGTTAAAGAAGTTACAGATAAAGAAAATAGTGAAGGTTATTATCCTGACGATATGGCTTATATAAAAGGCCAAAAAGTTGCTAAAAGAGCTTTAGAAATTGCAGCTAGCGGAGGCCATAATGTTTTGTTTATTGGTGCCCCCGGAAGTGGCAAAACTATGCTAGCTCGCAGTTACCCAACCATTTTGCCTAGGATGACAGAAAGCGAAATTTTAGAGGTAACTCAAATTTACTCAGTTGTTGGGTTGCTTCGTAACGGAGAAATTATCTTACAAAGACCTTTTCGTTCGCCTCACCATTCATCTTCTCACATTTCTTTAGTCGGGGGTGGCACAAAATTACGACCAGGAGAAATTTCGTTAGCTCACAGAGGGGTTTTGTTTTTAGATGAGTTTCCGGAATTTGACCGTGAATCAATTGAGGCTCTTAGACAACCCTTGGAAGATGGTTTTGTAACTATTTCTAGGGCTAATGGTACAGTTGTTTATCCATCAAGATTTTATCTTTTAGCAGCGGCTAACCCCACTCCGAGTGGTTTTGATACTGACGACCTTGCTGCTTTTAACAAACCTCAAAATAGGTCGGCAATTATTAGATACCAAGCTAAATTTAGTGGTCCAATTCTTGACCGAATTGATATTCAAGTTCAGGTTGATAGACCTTCTAAGGAAGAGTTACAAACGGAAGCATTAGCAGAATCTTCTAAAGAAATTTACAAACGAGTGCAAAAGGCTAGAGATATTCAAAACAAGAGATTTGAATCTGAAAATATCCACACTAATGCGGAGATGAACTCGGCGATGATTCGCAGGTATTGTAAGCTAGACAGTGCTGGTGAAAAATTGCTTAGCCAAGCAATAGATAAGTTCAAACTCTCTGCGAGAGCTTATATGAAGATTTTGAAGTTAAGTCGAACTATTGCAGATTTAGCTGGTAGTGATAAAATCGAGGTCAGTCACCTTGCCGAGAGTTTACAATATAGGGGACGATGGGGTTAAGTAACTATGCTATTCTAACAATTTAGATTAATCCGTGTTTAATACTTCAATTCATATTTTATTTTGGGAGTATCATACAGAAAGTTAACTAAGAACTTAGGATATTTTAGGAAGTTTTTATACTGCTATGTTAAGTTTGTTAAATTGTAACGATTGATTGATTAGATTTTAGACTTCTATGGATATTACTTCTATGGATATTCCACATTACAACTCTATTTTTCACAAAATAAAATATCAAATTTTATTATATATTATACATGTTTATTGTATATATATTATATATAATTATAATTATACATGTTTATTGTATATGTGTTATTATGTAATATTTATATATTCATTATATTAATTAATGTTATATTATATTATTTTTTATATCTATCTTAATAATCCTATAGTTTATATTATTTATTTATAATAATCTTTATATTTTTATAATAATCCTATAGTTACAGGAGATTGTTTGTATAGTAATTAAAAGAAGGTAAATCTTGACATTACAACTCAAATTTGATTACGCTCGCTCACAATTGTTATTTTATGAAATTTACACCTGTAATTGGTTTAGAAGTTCATGTTCAGCTAAATACTAAAACTAAGCTGATGTGCCGTTCTCTTAATGAGTATTCACCAGATGATCCAAATCGTCACATCTCTCCTTTCAATACTGGACAGCCGGGGGCTTTGCCAGTGCTAAATAAAGCAGCAGTACAAAAGGCAATTTTATTTGGGGTTGCTGTAGGCGCCAAAATTCCAAAATACACCCGTTTCGATCGCAAAAATTATTTTTATCCAGATTTACCAGCAGGTTACCAAATTAGCCAGTTTACTCATCCTATTGTTCAAGGTGGTTCTCTATCTTTTTACACTGAAGATAGGCAAACTGGAGAGTTTACCAGACATACGGTCAATCTTATCCGAGCTCATTTAGAAACTGATGCAGCTAAATTGATTCATGTTGGAGGCAAGACTATGGTAGATTTTAATCGTTCAGGTGCTCCCTTGCTAGAGATTGTCACTGAACCAGAAATTCATTCTAATATTGAGGCTATTGCTTTTGTGAACGAGTTGCAACTTTTGGTTCGTCGAATTAATATCTCTGATGCTGATATGGAAAAGGGTCAGATGAGATTTGACTGTAACATATCCATGCAAAATGAAGATCAAAAAAAACGAAAAGAACTCCCGCCATATAAAATTGAAATTAAGAATATTAATTCAGTTAGAGCTCTTGGTAGAGCCATAGAATATGAGATTGCTAGACAAACAGAAATGCTGGAGCAAAGACAAACACTGATTCAAGAAACCAGAGGTTGGCGAGATGATTTAAACAGATCCGAACCTCAAAGAACTAAAGAGGATGCTCACGATTATAGATACTTTCCTGAGCCAGATTTGCCAATTATCCATATTAGACCTCAGGATATTCCATCTTTAGAAAGTCTTCCAGAACTTCCTGATCATCAAAGGCAAAGGTATTTAAACATGGGACTTAGTTTACAGACCGCTAATATTTTTGTTAACCAAATTGCGGTCGGTAATTTTTTTGATGAGGTTATTGGTTCATCTAGCGATTTAGACGAAATTCACAAAACTATAGCTAATATCATCACTGTCAACCTGATTACTTTTTCAGACAAATTACAAAAACCAATCAATGAGTTGATTAGTGTCAAAAATCTTGTAGCTCTAGCTAGGTTGTTCAATCAGAGAAAGATTAATAATCAAGGACTGCAAACAGCTTTAGAAATTTTGGTTGAAAACCTTGAACTGGAAGCGGAAGCGATTGTCGCTGCTAGAGGCTTGATGCAAATTACCGACGACACTATTCTAGAAGCTTTTGTTGATATAGCGATTCAAAATAACCCTAAAGTTGTTGAACAATACAAGCAGGGTAAAACCCAAGTTTTAGATTTTTTGGTTGGACAGTCAATGAAAGAAAGCAAAGGTAAAGGTAATCCTCAAAGAGTTAGGGAAATTTTGATAGAAAAGTTAAAGCAATAACCCATTATCTAACGGATTAAACTTTTTTGAATAGTTTTTTACTTTTTAAGTTAATTTTCAATTTTTTAAAATCTAAACAGATAATTGCATTGTCCGAGATTAGTTTGGTTTAGTATGCAGCTTTTAAATAATAAATAACAGTTAAAATATGAAAGCAGTAATTTTGGTAGCAGGGAAAGGCACTCGAATGGAACCGTTGACTGTTACACTACCTAAATGTCTTTTGTCGGTACTTAACAAGCCTATTCTAATGTGGCAAATTGAGTCTTTGCAGGGTTTGGTCAACGAGATCATTTTGGTTGTTCGTAGTCCCCAAACAGATCCCACTCAACAGGCAATTATTGATTATGTTCAGAATTTGCAATTATCTATAAAATCTATAAAATTTAATTTTGTAGTGGTTCAGGAAGCTCTAGGTACTGGTGATGCTGTGTGGCAGTGCAAAGAGTATTTAATAGATCAGGAAAGATTCTTTGTACTTTATGGTGATGATGTTTATATAGCAGAAGATTTACGGAATTTATTCCAAAATCAATTTGCTATACTAAGCCAAAAAGTCAATGACCCAGAAAAATGGGGTATTTTAGAAGTTGATTCACAAAACAATTTAATCAAAATAACCGAAAAACCAATCGAGTTTGTAGGTAATTTAGCTAACTGTGGGGCTTATATTTTAGGCAAACAGTTGTTTACATATCAAAAAAGTTTACAAAGATCTCCCAGAGGAGAATTTGAATTAACTGACTTGGTTAGTGAATTTGCTAAAAATTTCCAAGTTCAAGTTGTGCCAGCTATTAAATGGCTACCGGTGAGTTATCCTTGGCACTTATTAGAAACATCTAAGCAACTTTTAGATCGAATTGATTTTTTAGTTGAAGGCGAGATTGAAACAAATGTTACAATTAAAGGTAGGTTAAAACTAGGCAAAGGTTCAATCATAAAATCAGGAACATATATAGAAGGTGATGTAGTTATTGGTGAAGGTTGCGTTATTGGTCCGAATGCTTACTTACGAGGTCCGGTGATTATTGGAGATAAATCTGAAGTGAAGTTCTCTACTGAAATAAAAAACACTGTAATTATGGAAAATTCAAAAATCCCTCATCTTTCTTATATTGCTGACAGTATCATTGGAAATAATGTGAATGTGGGAGGAAACAGTATTTTTGCGAATGTTCGCCACGATGGACAAAGTGTTAAAACTATGATTAAAGGTGTTTTGGTAGACACTGGACTGCGTAAATTTGGAGCTGTGATTGGGGATGGAGTGAAAATAGGTGTCAAAACCATCATCTACCCTGGTCGTAAAATTTGGCCTAATCAGACGACTTTACCAGCTCAAGTAGTTGATAGAGATATCATTTCATAATTTTAAAGTTGTCTAAAAAATATTAGATAGATTAACCAAAAGTTTTGATTCAAAGTCAGCAAAATTAACATTTATCAGTTAATTATTGTACCCTGTACTTAACTTTGCTATGAGTACATCTAAATTTGTAAGTCAACTCGATCTTGAAAAAGATCAACAATCAATCTTAGCTATACTACACGAGATTGTATCTGATAAAATCAAAACTCATCGTGATTTTCAGTCACTAATTCACCGTTGGGGTAGAAGGACTGGTAAGATTTTTAGTAAAAATGATCTATTATTAGCCTATAGAAAATTGAGAGAACAAAATCATCCAGACTTACCACAAGACTCTGATATAGTCAAAAAAATTCAGCTTAAACCAATTAGAACCCTCTCTGGAGTAGCCACTGTTACAATCCTAACCAAGCCTTTTCCTTGTCCAGGTAAATGTATTTTTTGCCCTAACGATATAAGGATGCCTAAGAGTTATTTAGCTAGTGAACCGGGAGCACAAAGAGCACTTAGAAATCAGTTTGATCCTTATCTTCAAACCTATAATCGTTTGCAAGCTCTTTACGATATTGGTCATGACATCAACAAAATCGAAGTAATTATTTTAGGAGGAACTTGGTCTTATTATTCTGAAGGATATCAAATTTGGTTTATTAAAAGAGTTTTTGAAGCGATGAATGATTTTGGAGAGGGTAAAGACCAGAGACCAGAAATTCTGGAGATGATTAAAAATCAAAAATGGCAAGAAATTACATATATTAAAAAAATTTTTAGAAACAGTAAGGAGGAAAAAGAGAAATCTTTCAAACCTTTGACTGATGAAAAAACTAATACATCTTTTTCTTCGGAAAGCAGTTTAACTTTATCCAGTTTTATAGGTAGACAAAAGGAATCACAAGTAACCGATACTTACAATAGAACGATTATTAATATAATCGAGGCTAACGGTCAAAAGCTAGTAGAATCTTACGAAAAGACAACTTGGGAAGAACTGTTTGAGCAACACAAAATTAACGAAACAGCAAAATGTAGATGTGTGGGGTTAGTAATCGAAACTAGACCGGACAATATTTCGCCAGCAGAGATTATTCGTATTCGTCGACTTGGTTGTACCAAAACTCAAATTGGTTTTCAGAGTTTAAACGACGAAGTTTTAGCTAAAAATCATCGCGGTCATGATGTTGCTGCTACTAGAAAAGCTGTCAAACTTTTAAGACAAGCTGGTTTTAAAATTCATGCCCATTGGATGGCTAATTTATACGGTTCTAGCCCTGAACAAGATATACAAGACTATCAAAAAATTTTTGAAGATGTCGATTTTAGACCAGATGAACTGAAGATTTATCCTTGTTCTCTGATTGAAACCGCCGAGTTAATGGATTATTACCACAAAGGACTCTGGCAACCTTACACTTACGATCAGTTGTTACGAGTAGTCAGTCAGTGTATTGCTAACACCCCGCAATATTGTCGCTTAACACGAGTGATAAGAGATATTCCGGGTACAGACATAGTGACGGGTAACAAAATTACTAATTTTCGAGAAATAGCTGAAAAAGAACTAGATAGATTAGGTGTTGTTCGTCAAGATATCCGTTCTAGAGAGATCAAAGACCAGATTATTACTAGAGATCAAGTTCATCTTGAGATTATTAGTTACCAAACCAGTTGTGGAGAAGAGCAGTTTTTGCAGCTGGTAACTAAAGAAAATAAAATTGTGGGTTTTCTTCGTTTGTATCTGCCAACGGCAACTGATTTTGAACACCCTTTTATTGATGAGCTGTCTAGTAGCGCCATTATTCGTGAAATTCACATATACGGTAAAGTTGTTAACATTGGTCAGCAAAAACAAGGAAAAGCCCAACATTTGGGACTAGGTACTGAATTGATTGAAACAGCTACTAAAATTGCCCAAAATAAGGGATATAAAAAATTAGCAGTAATTTCAGCTATTGGTACAAGAGAATACTATCGTAAAAGAGGTTTTAAGGACGGTGAACTATATCAGTTAAGACTTTTAAGAGATTAGATATTCGTATAAATGAAGTAATTAGATTTACTACAAGAATTCTTTGTTATCGAAACTTGCTTATAAGTAGTTTTTGCGATTTTAGTTATTTGGTATTGTAACAATATTTTTTCGTTTGGGTTATTTAAAAGATTGAACTTTATCTACAATATAGATAACTCAAACGAAAAAGTTTTGTAATACCGATATTTTATATTATAACATCTTAGGTGATTTTGCTGTAGAGTTATTATGTATACATAAAAAAGCGTTTTTTTATTTGAGTTTTGTTTAGAAAAAAGATAAGTTCTAGTAACTTGACAAAAAGACTGGTTTGAAAAACTTATTTTTAATAAAAGTTATGCTTGATTGTGAGTATCTAGTAATTGGTGCTGGCCAGACTGGCATGACGGTTGCTTTTGAGCTTCTAGAGAGAGGTAAAAAGTTAATTTTGGTAGACCAAAATAGAATTGGTGGTAGTTACCTCTTTACTAAAGAGTTCCCCAAATACCTGTTACAGGAGTATTCCATAAGTTTTGCTAGATCTTTAAGTATTTTTAAAGAACATACACCAACATATCAAGCACTGATAGACTACCGTCACAAAATTCACAGACAAATTGCCAAAAGTATTAATCAAAAATCCAAAGAAATAGAAAAAAAGTTTCATAAATTCAAAAATTTTCAGTTTGTTCTCGGCACTGCCGAATTTATATCAAAATCTCTAGTTGAAGTAAATTCAGAGTCAGAAAGACATTTGATAAATTTTAAAAACTGTGTAATTGCAACTGGTCAAGATCAATTTGTCAAGCCGTCAATCAAAGGGCTAGAAGAGATTGATTTTTTATATCAAGATAATTGTTTTTTATTTGAGTTTATTCCTAGTCAAATTGCTCTTATTGGTTTAAGCGCAGAGACTTTAGAAATAGCTTCTATTTATTCTAATTTGGGTATAAAAGTGGATATTATAGATAAACACAAAAATCTACAAGAAGCTTTTGATGGAATAGACAGAAGTGTTATTAATTTTTTATTTAAAAAACTTTTTGCTAAAGAAGTTGAGTTACATCTAGGTTTTGATGTGAAAGAAGTCAAGTATAATAGGAAAAAAGAGATAGTTCTTAAAGGAGAAGGTCAAGAGACATTAACTTTTCCTCAGATTTATTTACCAATTAAAGAAAGTTTTTCTGGCAAAAATTTGGCCATTTCTAAAATAGGTATCAAATCCACTAAAAATGGTATTCTCACAGATATATATGGCAAAACTAGCCATTCTCATATTTATGCATTAGGTGAATGCAATGATCGATCAAATCAACTAACTAAGCAATTTATTATTCAAGAATATTTAAGAAGGCAATTTGAGAGAAATTCTTTAATTAAAACTATAGGTAAGAGAAAGACTAGTTTTAGCTCTTTATATTTTTATGTTGATGCTCAAAACCCTGTTTTTTCTATAGGTTTAAGTGATGATAAGGCAACTCATTTATATGGTAATTCTATCAAGAATTTAATTTTTCATAGTGATTATTCCGATGGTTTTGTAAAAATCGTTTACAGAGATGTTAATAACAAAATTTTAGGAGTTTCTGCCGCTGGAGATTTGTGTACTCAAACTAAGAATCTTTTACTGGAAGCTTTTGAAGAAGGTTGGGATTATAGAGATTTATATTCGAAATTACAAATCTATTTAAAAAGTGTTTAAAAACCATTGCTCTCTGAGATGCTGAGAATCATTCATTCTAACCCAATATCTTCAAGAAGAAAGCTGTTAGGAAGTAAGAAAGAGTATCTTACATTTTTTTGTGCAGATTAGGTGATTTTAGATTTAAGCTGGTGGATCCGGTGGGGCTCGAACCCACGACCAAGAGATTAAGAGTCTCCTGCTCTACCAACTGAGCTACAGATCCGTAAAATGCGTAATAATCAACTATTCTAATTTAAACTAAAAAGCTATAACGATCAAGGTGGTGAGTATCTATCATATTCGTGTGAGTATAAGCAAAGCAGTACTGGTATAATATTAAAAGAATTCTTTGTCAAACAAAATTGACATTTTAATTTTTAAAAAAAAGTGTAAAGTAAGAAGTATAAGAATATGATTTGATTTAAACTTTTTGTTCTTGCTTACCTAATATTAGTAAAATTCTAGTTGAATGGAGACTGGACAATGGTCACTGCCAAAGATATCGTCGTGAATATTAGCCTGTTTTAGATTTGGTAATAAAACTGAGTCAATTAAAAAATAATCAATTCTCCAACCAACATTTCGCGATCTAGCTCTAGTTATTTGATCCCAATAAGTATATTTATTAGGCAAGTTTGGATAGAAATATCGAAAACTGTCTATAAAACCAGCTTCAAAAAAACTGTTAAGAGCTCTTCTTTCTACAGGTAAACAACCAGTAGTGTTCCTGTTATCTTCAGGTCTTGCTAGGTCTATATCTGCTACAGTTGTGTTAAAGTCTCCACATAAAATTACAACATAGCCCTGTGATTTTAGGTTTCTAGCTTGAATTAATACCGCTTCATAAAATTCTATTTTGTAATCAATTCGAAATTGCCCTCTTCCTCCTTGAGGGTAATAGCAGTTTATTAGAGCAATATCGTGATTGTTAATTTGATAAAAAGTAATTATTGTCCGACCTTCAATATCAAATTTTTCTATCCCCAGACCGATTTGAGTTTTAGTTAAGACAAGATTTTTTGTTATAAGTTTACTATAATCTTTTTCAATTTGACGGTTTTCTTGAAAAAGTCCGGTATTTAAGGATTTTTCTGTATGGTTTTGGCAGTTTTTCGATAGGCTAAAAGTAGCCACACCACTATATCCTTGTCGGTTTGTAGCACAAATAAAATCCAGGCTGTATGGGGTGTAATCTAAGATTGTGTATAAATTGTGCATAACTTGTGGACTTGCTTTAATTTCTTGCAAGCACAAAACATCTAAATTTAGTTTAGTAGTTACTTCCCAAAAACCTTTCTTTATAGCAGACCTAATACCGTTAATATTCCAACTAGCTAAATTAATAAGCATAACCTTCAGAAGACAAAGCAACAAAGACTTTGTATATACCTATATTTTTTAAGGTTTAGTCAACATTTTACTCAAAGTTTGTAAAAAATTACAGTCGTAATATCTTCAAGAAAAAAAACTTTTCCACATTTTTTAAAATTTTATTTTTGAAGAGGAATATAAAAAATATTACGATAATTTTTATTTTTTAATTTTAATAGTTTAAAGACTTCCTTACTCGTTTGTTGTATTTGTTTAGATAATAATAAAAATGTGTGCCTTCAGTGAATCTATGAAAACTTTATATTTACTGAATTTTAAGTTAATTTTTAAAACATACCCACTCTTGACTAGATATTGAAATAAAAATCTATTTAAAACATTCAAAATATATCAAAATATATGATTTTTGTTTCGCCTTATTTTTTACAAACTAAACAGTGGGCGGATTTTTGGGTACAAGCAAACACAAAAGCACACAAAGTTTATCGAGTTTCGTCCCAGCTCAAAACCAACTTTGGTTCTGTTGAATTAGTAGCTTTTGTGTACCAATACCCTTGGTACTTTAAACAAAACTTTCTCTATATTCCTAGAGGCCCATTTTTACAAAAAACTGTAACAATAAGCCCTTCAAAAAAACAAATAACAGAATTATTAAAACAGTTTTTAGATAATTTGATGAGCCTAGCTAAAAAAATTGGTGCTAGTTTTGTTAAATTGGACTTTGATGATAATTTGATGATCAGCTTGGATATAAAAGACAATGAAGATTTAGAGTTGTTTCTTAGAAAAGATTTTAAGAATTATAATATTAATTTCAACACCAAAAAAATACAATACTTACAAACTCCTGTGTTATATTGTCAAAATCTGACTAAAACTTCATATCAGGCAGATAAAGAAGTACTAACTGATTTTTTTCAAAAGAATAAAAATTTTTGGGCAACAGTTAACCAAACTACCAGAAGGAATACTCGCAAAAGTTTAGAATACGACTGGCACATTAGTAGTGAGAAAACTTTGTCTAACTTTGACAGTTTTTGGAGTATAATCTTAAAGACGAGCAAAAAACAAGGTTTTTATCTTCACCCTAAAAATTATTATTACCAACTTTTCAAACAGGACTTTTCTCACATAATTATTCTCAAAGATGTCCAAAAGAAAGCTCAAGCCGCTTGGATGGGAATTAATTTAAACAAATCTTTAGTTTATTTATATGGTGGCAACTTAGAAGATTCTCGAAAGTTTAATGGTCAATATTTTTTACATCTAGCAGCACTGCACCTAGCAGCAAATCAAAATTGTTCAACCTACGATTTAGGAGGTTATGAAATTGGCACTGGGTACAGCAAGTTTAAGGAAGGTTACAAAGGCTATATGAGAAATTTTCTTGGACCAGTGGATATAATTATTAAACCAATTATATATAAAACCATAAGTACGATTATTCGTGCGATGAAGACAGTTAAAAATAATTTTAAATTTTTGATAAATAGACAAATGTGGATTAATGATCTTGTGTTTAAATTTTTAGTAGCTGTAGTCATCACAACTTGCTTGCCTTTGTGGTTATTTAGCCTGTGGACTTATTTACCTAGCAACATTAATTCAAGCTTATCAGAATTTGAAGTAGCTGTTGTTTTTGGTGCGGGTGTTGACTCGCAAAAACTTTATCCAACTTTGATTTTAAAAAATCGGTTGGATGCGACAATTGATTTATACAAACAAGGAAAAGTCCGTACAATTTTAGTTAGTGGCGACAATAGACAAGTGAACTACAATGAACCTATGGTGATGAAAAAATATCTGGTCGATCAGGGCATTCCGGCTGGTGCTGTAGTTGAAGATTTTGGGGGAAGAAGAACACTGGACACCTGCTGGCGAGTTAAAAATGTTTTCAAAGCTCAAAAGGTTTATATTGTAACTCAAAAATTTCATTTATCTAGAGCTTATTACAACTGTACTCAAGTTGGGTTGGAAGTAATACCTGTGCCAGCTAAAAATTCAATCTTTAATACTACTTTTAAAGGTGTTATCAGAGAAATTCCAGCCAGTTGGCTAGCTATTCGGGAGTCGTTACAAGGATATGAGCCACCAGTTCAAAGCGATGGCACCGAACCTAATCTTCAGTATTAGGATATATTAGGATAATTTATAATTCTTTTAAGTACTTTTAAGTAAGAAAAAAAGTAAATGACCGATAAAGGAAATAATCACACACTTGATTTACACAACTTTAAAGCAACTTCTTGGGAAGTGTTTGAGTCTTAACTATTTCAGATAATCGACAATTTTATTTATAGTAATACAAAAACCCAAAAAGCATCTAAATTAAAAATAATCGTAGGCAAAGGGCTTAGGTCAAAAAAACTAATGGACAATAAAAACCCTTTGCGATTTTTTACGGAAAAATACTTACGAATGTCTGGTCTTAGTTGGATAGATGCAACTGATGTTGATGGTGGTACGGGTGTAATTATTGTTTGGGTTAATAAGATCTAGCGGTACGGTAAAATATTCTTTGATAACAAGTTTATTTATTCTTTATTCTACTAGAATCAGTATGAATTTTAAAAACATCTAAAAACATCCAATTTAAATAAATCTTATTTCCGAAATATTTGCTTACAACTATTAGCAAATATATAGATTTTACTAATATGGTAATAGTAATTAATAAAAGTGATCTTTGTCCAAAATTAGACTGAAAGATTTATTCTCTAAACATTTTAAAGTACTGTTACAATCTATGGTATTTAATAAATAGATAAAAATACTTGCAAAAAACTAATTTATATGCTACAATGTCCCGAGTTTAAATCTTAATTTTTGCATATGTTCTACAACTTATTAACTAAAGTTTTTAAAAATATTGAGTCATCCCCAGTTTTCACTAAAAAGTTTTCAAGGAGAGATTTTTTAAAGGGGGTCGGTTTGGTTTTTGCTTTTTTATCTTTGAGTAATGTTACTAATACTCTTCCTGTAAAAACTAAACTAGAGCCACAAAATCCTTCTAAAGGTCCTGCTGGATATGGAGGTTCTGGTTATGGAGTTTAATTAAAACCTTTTGGTTGAACCAAAACGAAAAACTGAATTTATTTTACTTCTCTACCATAGTTGTCGAGTTAGGGTCACATGTTTGTTTGGTTTAAAAAGATGGCTAATGTTTTTTAGCGTCGTGGAGGTTTTTTGTTTTTTTGAAGCTGGTTTTTTAATTTACTACATTTACAATTGAAAATTGGCTTTTTTCTATTTAAAATCTTAATTGATTCAAATTTAAAATAATTTGAAATTATGGAATTATTATTTTTTATTTTTATTTGTGTTAAAAACAAATAATAAAGTAATTTGGTGGTTTTCGAGTCCTTTATTTTTATATAAAAAATATAAAAAATTAAGACTTTTGTTTTAGTAAATTGACTAGCGAGAGATGATTTTGTTGTTGGATTAGAAAAATGGTTTTGAAAGTATTCTTTTTAGTAACCTTTTTAAATTGATTTAATTAAGCTATTGTTTAAAATTTAAAAAATTAAACTACAGTGATAAAGTTAGTAATTCTTTTATAGGTTTTGATTTTAGGTAACCTATTCTTGACAATAACATTTTGATTAACAATTGCTTGCCTGATTCTAAGTTCAGGCTATGTATCTGATTCTTTAGATTTTTAATTGAAAATATTCACGTAGATTTAAATTCCTAGATACTCACACTTTTTACTTTTTATTTTCGTTTTTTGTTGAAATTTTGATTTTTTAAAAAATGTTTAGCGACTCGAATACCCAAACAACCAGTAAATATTTGGTTCTTCGTAAGGACGAATTAGAGAAGATAAGACCAGTTATCCAAGTTAGAAACTTGGTCAAAAACTATGGAGAAGTGGAGGCTGTCAAGGGCATTTCTTTTAATGTTAAGAGGGGAGAGATATTTGGTATTTTAGGACCAAATGGAGCTGGTAAAACCACCACTTTAGAAATTATAGAAACAATTTTGCCTAAAACTAGTGGGGAGGTTATAATAGATGGTTTTGATATTGATATCTACTCAAATCATGTAAAGAAAATAATTGGGGTACAATTGCAACATGCAGGTTTTTTACCTCATCTGACACTGTACGAATTGATTAGTCTTTTTAGTGATATTTACAACACCAAAATTGATGCCAAAAAACTTCTGAAAAGTGTAAATCTTTGGAATAAAGCTAATTCGACAACAGATGAATTAAGCAGCGGACAAAGACAAAGGTTTTCTGTTGCTTTAACTCTTGTCTCTGATCCTGTAATTGTATTCTTAGATGAACCGACTACTGGTTTAGACCCACAAGCTAGACATAATTTATGGGATATAATCTTGGGTATGAAAGATAAGGGTAAAACTATCGTTATGACCACTCACTATATGGACGAAGCTGAGACTTTGTGTGACCGAATTGCTATTATGGATTCTGGTAGAATTATTGAGATAAATACGGCTCAAGGTTTTATTGAAAAATTAGTAGCCAAAGGTTTTTCTAGACCTCAACCAAAGTTTGGTGCAACACTTGAGGATGTATTTTTGGATCTGACCGGCAAAAAGCTAAGAGATTAAATATGTTTAAGATAAATTTTTGGAGACAGTTAAAAGGTTTTTTTGTAACTTCTTTTAAAGCTCAGTTAAGAACCAGCTCTTCCATTTTTGTGGGCTTTATTCTTCCGATAATTTTTATCGCTACTTTTGGATATTTTTCTGCAGAAAATAATCAAGAAATTAGGGTTGGTCTAGTGGTTAGAGATAGTTTTGAGCACAGTGAACGATTTGTACAAGAACTAAGAAATACAGGTTTATTTACAGTTAATATGGCTACCAAAAACACTCTCGAAGAAAGGTTAAAAGCTGGGAAGATAAGTGGTATGATAGAGTTAGTAGAAAAAAATCTAGTAGTCGTGACCATAAACGAAGCCCAACCTAGAGAAAGCGCCATTATTATTCAAGCTGTTAAATCTGTAATGGATAAAATTACTGTACAATCGAACGATCTTTTTATGCTTTATGATTTACAAACTCAAACTGTATTCATTAATCGAACAGAGTATATGGATTTCATCTTGCCAGGGTTGGTCGGTTTTTCTTTATTATCCTCCGCTATTAGCGGAACTGCTTTTAGTTTTTTGTCACTCAGGAGAAACAATGTTCTAAAGAGATTATTTGCCGCCCCAACTTCACCCACTGCCTTTATTTTAGGTCAGTCCCTAGCTAGATCAGTATTCATCTTTTTTCAAAGTATGGCTCTAATTGCCATAGCCTACATAGTGTTTGGATATTCACCTAAAAATGAGGCAGAGGGTTTTTGGCAAATGCTGCCAATCATGATTTTAGGTTTAATTGTGTTTTTAGGCCTTGGGTATATAGTTGCTGGTATTGCCAAAAGCAGCGAAGCAGCTTCACCAGTTTCTAATATTTTAATATTTTCTCAATTTTTACTTGCTGAAACTATTTTTCCAATTACAAATTTACCTACTTGGATGCAAAAGATTTCTCAAATATTACCTCTCTATAACTTTAACGAAGCACTTAGATTGGTTAGCAGAGATGGTATGAGCTTGTTATCGACGGAAGTCATTTTGCAACTTGCAATTTTAACTGGTTGGGGTTTGTTGTTTTATGTTATAGCTAGTCAAGTATTTAAAGTTAAGTATTAACTTTTCTTCTTTTAACATTTTAATTTTAAAAATTCAAAAAAAATGATGTAAACTAAGTTTGCTGCAAACTGGATGATCAAAAATTTGACAAAAGACGTGTTTCTGTGTTAATCTCCCAGGCTGATACGAATTAGCATTCATCATATGAACAAAAAATTATACATAAAATTGTTCAGACAAAAGAAAAAAGAAAATAGAGAGTTGCTTTTAAGCATTTCAATGTTTTTGCTCAACAGAGAAGAATTAAGAAAACAATTTTGGACAGTCTGTAGTGTCAATTACGACAAGCAGAACCAAACACTTTCAATTGGAATAAATACTATCACGGGTAAACTTGGAACTACTCTAACGAGATTAAGAAAAACTTCTAGAGATCTGTCTGACTATCTTTACGAGCAAGGACTTACTTTTAGAAAAACTAAAATATCGTTTTTTGTAGACAAAGAAGATGAGAAACTACAAAAGGTATATGATCTTCTGGAAGAGTTAGAGCAGGACCAGATTTTAAGAGATTAAAGATTTATGTGGGATTTTTTTCTTTGGATTTATGATAATTTAGTATACAAGCCGCAGTTAAATTTGCTGGAATTTTTTTATATTATAACCAATGATATTGGTTGGGCTATAGTTTTACTGGCTATAGTGGTAAATGTTCTTTTGTGGCCACTGTTTGCTAAAAGTTATATCAATACTCAAAAAATGAGATTGTTGCAACCACACTTAAGAGAGATACAAGATGAATACAAATCCAATCCTTCGGAGATGATGAAACAGATTAGAGAATTTTATAAGAAACATGATATCAAAAATGGTAGTACTTTTTTGGTTTTGATTTTCCAAATAGTATTTGCTACAGGTTTGTTTCGCTTGACTACAGCTCTTTCTAATGATCAAGATTTAGTTGGCTTGTATACCCAATTTTTTGATTCTCCTACAGCTAATTTTGGTAAAATTGCTTTTGGTTCGCTGGTAATTAGTCAAAAAGCTAGTCAATATATTTGGATTCCATTATTAGCTGCTTTGTTTTCTTATCTTCTTGGGATGTACATGTTTCGTTGGGCTCCAAAACCTAATTTTCCTCAACCCAAAAAACAGAAAAAGTCTAAAAAAGAACAAGAAAAACGAGATGTGCGGTTATTTGACCCAGAGACTTTCCAAAAAACTTTAGAGCTGCAAACTATTTATTTTTTTCCGGTTGTTATATTCTTTACTAATTACTTTATCCCTACGGGAGTAGCTATCTATTTTTTGACTGTCAGTATTTTAGGTTTGGTAAGACAGTTTTTAATTGTTAATTACTTCAAAAATCGTGTTGATAAAATGATTGATTTGATAGTAGCTTCTGATCCAATGTATAGAGACGATGATCCTAGTAATAACTTAGAAGCGGATCTCGATCCGTCTTTAGTAGCATCTCAGCCAGTGCCAGCCTTAGCTCAAAAGACCGAGAGTAAAAACAAATCTCAGAATAAATTAACAAAAATTAAGAGTCGCACAAGAGAGAAACAAACTAGGAAATCTTAATTTTTTGAATATATAAAACTGGGCTTAATTAAAACACAATATTTACGAAAAGACTTGTGAATATAAAAAACCTGTTTTTTGCCTTAAATTCTAATTTAGACAATATTTTTGATTGCTGAATATTTTACTGTAAGCGGAATAGCAAAAAGATAAAACAGGATTTTCTATTGGTTATTTTACAAACAAAAAATGCAAGCATCAAACAATAGATATATTTCTAAGCTAGAATAAACAAGTTTAGTCTATGTTCATTTTCGGGTCCAATTTACAGACTTTTAATTTTATTTTTGGTTTTTTTGGTTTTGTGTCTTCTAACTTTGTTATTTTATTCAAATTTTTTTTGGCTTGGGGAATACTCTGCTCAGGATAATCTACTTCATCCACAAAGATTAAGTAGCTTTCATCAATTTTGATTTTATTTGACTGTTTTTTTCTAGATTTCCAAATAGCTGAAACTCTGTTTAAAAAAAAATAGTTGTCTGCATCTTGGTGTAGATAAAAAGAAGTAAAGCCACCTATACTAAGCACAATGGTTGGTTTTTTGAGATTGTTGATTAGATATCTAAAATCACCGTCTCCACTAAGCAAAACAAAAGTGTCAAAATCATTTTCCTTTCGCAAAATATCTACTGCAATCTCGATATCCATATTTCCTTTCACCTTATTGTTACTAAAGATTTTAATTGGCTTACAAATTAAGGTATAGCCGTAACTTTCAATTTGTTTCAAAAATTCAAGTTGCTTAGTATCGTCTACATTATAAGCTGTGTAAAAGCCAATTTCTACATATTTAGTGTTTTTTGTAAACCACTTATAAATTTGTTCAAAATTAAGGTATATTTTAGCTTTTAGAGCGGCATAGTACAAATTGGCGGCATCTATGGCCACATAAACTTTTTTACCTTGTATTAAACCAGCAAACTTATCGGTAAGATCGTTTTTTATCTTTGGTGCAACAAAATTTTCGCTAGAAATATCCATATTTATTATCTATTATAGTAATCAGTTTTTATGAGTTTTTGTCAAAAAACTTTTAACCCAAAAGCGAAATTATAGTCGATAGTATAGCATACATAAATATCAAA
>OGCI01001388.1_pt1 | contig 20516 bp, 19 predicted proteins | sample 1570021 | NCBI WGS metagenome assembly OGCI01 (sample SAMN06264664, study PRJEB24512) | hot springs metagenome | isolation source: Hot spring water | place: South Africa: Tshipise | collected 2015-06-21 | reverse complement strand
CCATCTACGGCACCCGCGACGGCCGCAAGGTCGAGTACACGACCAGCGATTTCTACAATGTGGTGGCCCGCACCGAGGTCACGATCGCCAACCCCTTGAAGCCGACCACATGGTCCAGTGTGATCATCGACGGCCAGGCGGGCAAACAGTGCAAGGTGGTACGCATCGTGACCCTGCCCGACGGCAAGGTCATCCACAAAGACACCTTTGTGAGCACTTGGCCCATGATCCCGCGGCAGGTCGAGGTGGGTACCAGCTCTACCACGACGACAACTACCGTAGCCACGACCACGACGACCGGATCCACGACCACGACGGCAAGCGGTGGTTAGCAGGAAAGACACCTTTCCGTACAACCGGACTCAGCAGAAAGGGCGGCGGCTGTGAGACCGCCGCTCTTTGCTTAGACCCAGTGCCCGGGGTCCTGGCCGCCGAGGGAGAGAGAGCACCGCGCAAGCCCGCCTGTCTCTGCTGCTGCCTCAAGCCGCCTACCCCGCCTGCCGATACAGGCAGTGTATGGGACGGAAATCTGCTGTCAGAACGGGTAGTACAGCCCAGGAGAAACCGAGGCCAGGTGCCGACCCGGCTTTGCGGGCCGCTGTCGGGCAACTTGCCGAGCGTGCAGCACATCAGGATCTGGTGGCCTTTGCTGACCTGTACCGGTTATACGCGCCCCAGGTGCTGCGCTACGTCACCACCCGCGTAGTGAACGCGGAGGAGGCCGAGGATCTGACCAACACCGTGTTCGCCAAGGCGTTGGCGGCGCTGGGTCGATACCGACCTGACCCTGCCCAGTTCTCTGCTTGGCTATATACGATCGCTCAGAACACGGTCATCGACTACTATCGACGCAGAAAGCTACCTGGCCTAGAGGGCCCCGCTTCCGACCTGGAGTCGGCACTCGACCCGCGCGAAGACCCAGAGCGGCAAGTACTCAGGGAGGAGGAGAGGAAGCGGCTCCACCAGGCTCTGATGCAACTGACCCCGGAGCAGCGTCAGGTGATCGGCTGTCGTTTCTTCTTCAACCTGTCGGTGAGTGAGGTAGCCCGCTTGATGGGCAAGAGCGAAGGGGCCATCAAAGCCCTGCAGTTCCGGGGTCTTGCCCGCCTTCGCCACTACCTGACTTCGCAGGAGGAAGTGGCTTAGAACCTGGACACTCGTGACCGCGGGCAGTGAGAAGCTAGCAAGGCTGGCAGCGCCCGCTCGTCCGCTCACTCCAACAAGCGGTAGTACGCGCCTCCAGCGCAGGCCTTACAGAGCAGCTTGCCTTCGCATTCGACTTCGCGGCCATCCTGGACTTTCTCTCCGCAGGCAGCGCACACGACTGTCCGTATCGGCCGGCCAGGCAGGTCCTCAGGGGGCACTCGCACGGTGACCCAGGCATGAGAGAAGAGTGCCTGATCGGTCCAGTCGTTCCAGAAGGTGAGGGGGTCCTCCTCGCGACCGGCATGCGGGACCTCGGGCCGTGGGGCCAGCCTCACCGCCCTCCCGGAACCCAGGTCTACGAAAGTGGCAGCCATCTTCCCATAATCCACCCACTTGAGGCGCCGGCGTCCCAACGTGACGCCGGCCACGATCCCGACCGCATCGCTTGCGCAACGGTCCATTTCCACATAGACGAGGAGGTCACGGTAAGAGTGAGGATCCTCGATACCGAGTAGACGGCAGCCATAACGGGCCATCCGTACACCCATGACCATTCCGTGGCACAGATGCCCGTGATAGCTGCGGGCAGCGGCAAGATCTTCTGCGAGGGACCTCATCCGCTGCAGTATAACCTAAGCCCGCGGCGTCTTCTGCCGGAACTCTTCGCGTGTACCCTTCCTGGCGAGTCCGCAGACCGCCGTGTTATGGTGGGCGACCGATACCGGAAACAAGATGAAGAGAGGCACCGTGAAAACCATCGATTTCGAGACGCACTTCGCCACCCAGGGGTGGGTTGATGCCCTCTACGCCAACCCGGGATATCCCCGCTTCGCTCATGACGAGCGCACCGGCAATCGGCGACTCTTCTATTTCCCCGACGCCGGAGAACCTTACGGCGATGTGATCATAGAGAATCTGCTCGATCTGGGTCCCGGCCGCCTCGCCGCCATGGACGCGGCCGGGGTCGACGTGGCGGTCATCTCCCTAACCTCCCCGGGGATAGAGCAACTGGAGCCGAGGGTCAGCATCAAGCTTGCCCAAGAAGCCAACGACGCTTTGGCCGCTGCCGTCGCCGCTCATCCCGATCGCTATCGCGGTTATGCGGCACTTCCCGTCCATGATGTGGAGGCAGCAGTGGCAGAACTCGAGCGCTGCACGCGCGAGCTGGGTCTGATCGGCTGGAAGACCCACTCCAACTACGGCGACAGCCATCTCGACGACAAACGCTATTGGCCCATCCTCGCGGCCTGCGAACGGCTGGACGTCCCCATCTACCTGCATCCCACCATGCCCAGGATGAAGGAGTTGCGCATCTACGGAGTGGCCTTGGCGGGCCCGCCGTTCGGCTTTGGGGTGGAGACGGCCATGGTGATGCTCCGTCTGGTCCTGGCCGGGGTGTTCGACGCTTTCCCCCGGCTCAAGGTGATCGTCGGCCATTATGGGGAGTTCTTGCCCTTCCTCATGTCCCGCATCGACTGGGCCTACACCCGACCGCACGTGATCTCCGACGTCGGAGCCACACCTCCTCTGGCCAAGAAGCCGAGTGAATATCTGCGTAGCAACATGTGGGTCTCTACTAGCGGCAACTACCTGGCGGCGGCTTTCGAGTGCACACGACAGGGCCTGGGAATCGAGCGAATAGTGCTGGGGACCGACCACCCTTACGACAGCATGAACGAGTGCCTGGCCTTTCTGGGCGGGCTCGGACTGACTGACGAGGAGGCCGCCCTGCTTTACGAGAAGAACGCCCAGGCTCTAGGCGTGATCGTCTAGATAAGACGCGCGCCGAGTAGAACGGCGTGACTGCTCAGCAAGGTTCCAAGCGGGAAGAACAGGAGGTCGCTCAAGAGCCCCGGCCAGCCAGGGGACGGTCGGTCTGACTGGGAGACGCCCCAAGACCCGTCATGGACTACACCTCTGAGGGCGTCTCCGGAGGCGCTTTATCGAGGTCGCTCGTGGGACCTGTATCACCGGAGACTGGGTCCTTCCAGTCTCCAAAGTGACGGACAAAGGCTGCCTCCAGCACCTCTGACACCTCTTCGGCCAAGGCGCGGTAGCGGCGCAGGAGGTCTTCCCCCTCGGGGGTGAGTCGCGAACCACCCCCGGTGATTCCGCCGATGCTGCGGTCCAGCAGGGGGAAGCCCAGGCGCTGTTCAGCCGCATGAAGGATGCGCCAGGCTTTGTTGTAGCTCATGCCCAGGTCCTGCGCGGCTTTGCGCAAAGAACCGGTGCGCTCGACCCCGTCGAGCAACCGGGCAGGACCGTCACCAAAAGCTCTACCGCGGTAGTCCAGCCAAAGTTTGTAGAGCAGTCGCACAGATGGCCTCGCTCAGGTCCCCGGAGACGCCGGACCCTGGCCCCAAGCGCCCGACCCCGAGTCGAGGGGCGCGGCCGCCTCGGCCGCAGAGGCCGAGCGAGAGGAGCTGGCCGCTGACAGGTAGGTCTCGGTGCCACAATAAGGACAGCGGACCAAGCCTTTGCCGGCCAGCTCCAGACGTCCCCCGCAGTTTGGACACGAACCGTCTTTGATCTGAGCTGCCTCGGCCGACACCAGCTCGCCTCTGTCCCAATTGACGTAGCCCCGGAAGAGGTCCTTGCCGATCAGGTCATAAATGTAGTCACGTACCTGCTCCCGAGTAAGGTCCCCCTCAATGGCAAGATCAGCTATGGTGACGCGGCCACGGGTCATCACCGCATTGAGGATGGCCCGCTCCTTGTCGGCCTTGCTCTCGGCTTTGATTTCGCCTTTGGCGGAGAGAAGGAAGTAGATCCCGACCGCCAAGAAGGGCAGCGAGAAAAGAACGAAACCGAGGGCCACCCCCGTGGCCCGCGAACCCGAGGCAAGTCCCGCCGCCAGCCAGGCATCCACCCCCAGACTGACGATGATGAGAACGATACCGATGATCCGCAGACGCATGCACTCCTCCTCGTCAGTCACTCACCCGGCCCGGAAGCCACCGCCCCCGCCGCCTCCGCCGAAACCGCCGCCGAACCCCCCGCTGGAGAAGCCGCCCGAGAAAGCGCCCCGCCCTGAACCTGAACTCGAGGGCGCCGAAGTGAGAGCACTCGACACGCTATTAAGGGTACTGAACAGGCCATCGGAGATGGTGTCCAGACTGAAACCCCTCCCAGGAGCGTCGCCCCCCAGACCACCACCGGGCCCACTGAACCCTCCTCCCAGGCCCCCGCCCAGTCCCCGGCCCGGACTGCCGGTCACTAGCGGACCCGGACCTGGGCTGGTCGGCAGGGGCAGGAACACCGGCGGGTGATACCAGGTAGGAGGAGGAGCTTCCAGCCCTTCGAATCGCCGCGCCCACTGCTTTTCCACTCCCAAAGCGATCGCGTAGGGCAGATACTTCTCGAACTTGTCCTGGGCAGCTTCCATATCCTGGAAACGAGTGAGGTCCTGCAAGTAGTTGCGGAAGGCCTCCCACTTCTTCTGTTCCTGAGCTCCCAGTTTGGTCCGCTGCGGCATGTGCGGAGCGAACGCGAACACGATCACTACCGAGAACAGGGAGCCGGCTACGAACCAACCCCAGCCACCTATGTCGGCTAGCGCGAAGATGGCACAGAGGATACCCAGGACCACCGTCACCAGGACTCCGTATCCCACCCACCGGCCACGCACCCGCTTAGGACTCTCGGCAAAGAGACCGGCCTTGGTCACCCCCTGATAGATCTGCTCGACGATGGGGGGTATCTTGGCGTAGAAATGATTCTTGAGCTCCTCGGTCGTGACCTGGTCAGGGTGAGGATCGGAGAAGAGCGCCTCCGCCACCTTTCGTTCGAACCCGTGCAAGTCAGCGAGGGGCTTAGTGCGAGTGAAGATAGTCGTCGACTTACCGAACAGTCCCTTTTTCTCGGTCTCGGTGATCTCCAGGTATCCCCGGCGAGCCAGATCGACGATGGTGGCGATGACTTCCTTTACGTCGACTTTCTCATCGATGAGAGCTCCCACCAGCCCCGGGGCTAGATCCGAAGGCGGCTCACTCACATAACGGGCATAGGTCGCGCTCGGGTCGTCGCGCCCGCGACGACGCCAGATCAGAAGCATGCCCAAAAAAAAGATGATAGGCAGCGCGAACCCTACCTTGGGGACTATGAAGGCCGCCACTCGCCGGGCGGTCCAGGTGAACTGCACCACATTCTTGGGGAAGCCGGTCACGATCCAGAACTGGGTATAGGGAGGGATGTCGGTGGCTTCATACACCATGGTGGACGGAGCCGGAGAGGCAACCGTCGTTTGCACGGAGTAGCCGGTCTGCACAGCTTGAGTGATCTTATCGCTCGGTACCGACCCGGGCAGCTTGACTGTGGCCCGCACCCTCCCTATCGGCACGGGAGTATCCGCATCGAAGACGTACCAGCGCAGCTCGTCGCCCTGGTCCCAGAACATGATCTGTTGTTCGGCCTTGTAGTGGAAGGTCCAGGTCTCGGTAGCGTCAGTCAACGCGAAATTGACGACGATCACCAAGTTGTCCCCTTCTCTAAGGAGTGTATAGGTGCCCGGGCCTTCGCCTTCCGGTAGCCGGTTGCCAGCCCTATCGTAGACGCGGACATCAGTCAACCTTCCGGTGTTCTGCGTGGGAATGACCCGACCGACGTAGCTGAAGCTACCTTCGAACGTGAAGGTCACCACTTCGTCCACCAGGACATCGCCGTTCTCCTGCACGAAGAGCGTGGCATCGATGCTGTTGATGCGCCAGTCCTTCGCCAGAGCCGTGGCGGAGGATGCCAAGGTAAGAAGAACACCGGCCACCAGGACTAGGAGCACCAAGGTCCAGAACCGCCGGCGAGCAGAGCAACCCGCCGTCGAGCTTACTCGCGACCCCGCAGCTTTGTCTGGCAGCCCCCCAGCCGCAACGGCCGATTCCGCCCTCACGGCTCGCGACGCCAGGGCGTCAGCCCGCTGACTTCCCCGCCGAGACTTCAACTCTTCTCCCCTTCAGCAGTCTCCCCAGCGGGAGGGGCGGCGGCTCCGCTGGCTTCGCCAGCCGGAGCCGCCCCCATCCGGTGTCCGCAGTTGGGGCAGAACTTCGACGAAGCCGGAAGCGTAGCTCCGCACTCGGGACAGGTCACTGTGGCCGCCAGGTTGGCACCACATTCGGGACAGAACTTGCTGCCGAACGGTATGTCGCTGCGGCAGTTGGGGCAACGCACTTTGGGCTGCGCTCCGCTTGCCATGGCCTGCTGCAACATCCCGGGGATCATCATGCCCAGCCCGGCCCCCGTGCCGAGACCCAGACCAGCCGCGGCTGCCGTTCCGATGGTGCTGTCTCCGGCCCCTCCGCCAGCTCCGCCCCGGGCCAGATCACCGATGGCTTGGGCGGCTTTGTACTGGAAGTAGCGGTCCATGCCGCCGACAGCCTCCATGCCCGAACGCTCGTCTATGCGTTTCTGTACGTCTTCCGGCGGGGTGATGGCGTTGATGACGAAGTCGACCATCGCCAGGCCATACTGCGCGAAGTCATCCTTGATCCGGGCTTTCAACCCGGCACCCAATTCATCGAAGTAACGGGGAAGATCGAGCACGGAATCCAGGGTTTCGCCAAGGATGTCGGCCAGCCGGCCGATGATGACGCCCCGCAGGAAGTCCTCGATCTGGTAGTTGGTGAATATCCCCCGCGTCCCCACGATCTTGACCACAAGAAGCTTGGGGTCGGTGATCTGGAAACTGTAGACGCCGTTGGAACGCAGGCGGATCATCTTGAACTCGGAGTCCCGGAAGAGGATGGGCTCCGCCGTCCCCCATTTCAGTTCAGTGAAGACCCGCTGACTTACGAAGTAGACCTCGCACCGGAAAGGCGTGTCCCCGAAAAGCGGGGTGGTGAGGGCCGCGGTCAATAGAGGGATGTTCTGGGTGGCCAAGGTGTGCCGGCCCGGACCGAAAACGTCGTAGGCCTTGCCGTCCCGGAAGAACACCGCCCATTGGTTCTCCCGCACGATGAGTTGCGAGCCCACCTTGAATTCCCCCGAGCCCCGCTCGGGGATGCGGTGGACCATCTCGGCCCCTTGTTCGTCGACGAACTCGATAAGGTCCATAAGGGCCATGACTTACCTCCCTGCCCCGGTGATGAGGTTTTCGCGTTGTCCGAACTGTTCCGCCAGGACCTCGATCTTGTCTTCGAGAAGCTTGAGGTCACTTCTGAGCGAAGGGCTGTCCATAGAAAGCGCGCCTTTCAAAGTGTCGAGCTCACTCACCGCGCCCTCCAGACCTCTGTCGAAATCATAGAGGCGCTCGAGCACGCTCTCGTCGACCTTGTCAGTGTCGAACAGCCCCGCATAGCCATAGTCAGCATAACGTATGCGGTCAGCCACCGTCCGCAGTTTACGGATGACCACATCAACGTAACCCAGAGTCTCCAGGTCCCCCCGGTTCACCAGGTCGAGTTTGAGGTCGTCAAGACCGACCCGGACCGCGTCGAGCCGCTCGGCCACGAACAACCGCTGCGTCTTGTCGGCCTCACGGCGCAGCTCCTTCTGCTTGTAACCCCGGTAGCCGGGCAGGTGCTCGGCCACCCGCTCGAACCAGTTCTTGCTCTCTTCGATCCGGTCGTCAATCCCAGCCACTTCTGCCCCTTTCTTCCGCTGCTACGCTACCAGACCATCGAACTCCCGTAACAGTAGTCGCCAGTTAGCCTCGTGCACATATCGGGGATCCCACACCGCCGGCACAAAAACAAGGTCCTCCGCCGCCACCACGAGCTCATAGTCTACCGGCCGTAAGTCCCGGGGTTCATATGAGTCCAGGGCCTGATAGACATAGTGGGCGAGAGTACGTGCGGTCTGCCGCCCTAAGATCACCGGGGACAACAGGCCCAGATCCGGGGCCTCTCCCTCTTCCTCTCGCTCCTGGGGATGTTCTTGGGCTCGAGCGCCCACCAGGGTGATCGTACGAGTCAGCAAAGCGGGTTCCCAGGCCGAGGCCGTAGAGACTCCTCTGGTGAGTTCCAACGCTGGTTGCACCCGTGTGAGACTGCTGCCTAGGCGCTGAACGACGTAGCGCCGCTCGGAAAAAGCCGGCACATACATATAGGCCGCTCCCGGCGCCGCGGCACGCACGACCTTCTCCCACAGCGACTCGGTCGCAGGTCCTGGGGAAGCAGCGCGACTCGGGGAGACAAAGGTCTCCAGTCGCCACACGGCCAAATACGTCACTGCTCCCGCCACTGCCAACTCGGTCGTCACCGAGGCCCGGAGCGGCCAGAGCGAGGCGAGACCGTCTGCGGTCAACTCGTAGCCTTGACCACAAGTGGTGCAGAGGAAGACTGCTACCTCACCCTCACCGAGAAGGGTGGTACGGCAGACAGGACAACAAGGAATAGTCGGACCGGCCGCACTGAAGCTCGTGGCACCGCACCTCCTACACGACCTGGCTCCTAGCAGCGTCACAGTCGAGATGCCGAACGCTGCTACGAGTAGCGTAGCACGGCACCCACCCCACCCAACTCCTCAAGCAGGGGAACGTTCTCGCCGACCTCCACCTGCCCGTTCTGCAGTAACGCCAAGCGGACCAGCTCTCCGACGGCGTCTCCTACCGCAACGAGCTCTCCCCCGCAGACCGGGCATCTTTCGAGTTCAGCAAGTCCCGTCCAGGTGCATTGCCTGCACCGCCAGCCCGGAGGCCGGTAATTCCTGTCCACCAGAAGGGTCTGGACCTGGTGTCGGCCCAACGCGCTGAGGACGCCGTCGAAACCAGCCACGCCCCGACCGCCTACCCCCAGGCCTTCCTTGATGCGGACGGCCAGAGCGTCTATTTCTTGTTGTCGCGCCGCGAGCGCGGCCTGACGCGCCCGCTCTAACATCTGAGCGGGGGTCTCGGCGGCATCGAAAGCCATCTCTGCGGCGATCTTGGCGGCTATAGCAGAAGGAAGCACCCGCTTGAACGCAGTGGCGATGTCATGCTGGGCGCAAAGGACCACGCGACGAGCTCCCGAGGACTCCAGCATCTTGGCCAGGGCTCCTCCCACCTCCTTGTAGTGGAGTTCGACCAAGGTGTCCTGTCGGGCAGCCGCGTAGTACTGCTTGATGGAAAGCTCCCCAGTCTCGCGGTCACTGCTACGAAGCCACGGCCCGGTGAGTTCATCCTCCGCCTGCGGTACACCCCACTCGTCCACAAGATAGAGGCTGGACTCGTCCCGGCTCACCCGGGCCACAACGAAGGGTTCCACCAGGGAAAGGGCATGGACCACCGGTCGGATGTAGGGAGCCGGCTCGATCACCAAGCGGTTGAGCAGGCGGAACGGCAACTCCACGCGCTCGTAGAGCCCGGCTTGACCGTCCACGAAGACAGCCAGCCCTTGGGTCTTCGGGGTGACATCGTACTTGATAACGTCCAGGACATAGTCGAGGTCCTGTTCCAGACCATGCCGCTGCTCCCTGGAGACTCCCCGCGTCTTGACGAAGGTGTTGAACTCGCTCTTTAAGAAGGTCGGGGCGTATTGACGCCAATCGTCCAAGCGACTGGTGGAAAGGGTCGTCGTCAAGATCGCGTCTCTCTCCCCCTTGAACCCCGCCAGGTTCTTGAGCCGCTCCCAGGCGACGGCAGCACTCTCGATCATGGCTTCCCGCCTTCCTCTTCACCGGACGGTTCTGATCGTTCTTCGCCCTCCGGTGTCAGAGGCTGCGGTCGCTCTGCACTCTGAGAGGCTTGCTGGTCGTGGAGCGCCTGCTCACGACGCCACCGCTCTTCACGCTCCCGAAACTTGTCGACCAGGGCCGACTTGCCCTTGTCATGGGCAGCCTCAGCCACGTTCATCGTCCCTGGATCAGACAGCGCCGCCTCCATCTTCTGTGTGGGGGTGAGAGGGCGCTGTCTCCCGGAGCGTACGACCTTCTTGTCGGCCATCGTCTCCCCTTTCGATCCTGTCGGTCCGTTGGAAAGTACGACCTGCGGTGATACTGCAAGCAATGGCTAGGTACCCAGGCCGGAAAGTACCCTAAACGGTCAGAGACCGCTTGTGGTAATTGCCCGATGGTCATATTGTAGACCTTGACGTCCCGGACACGCCGGCACAGGAGTGCTCGACTATGGAAGACTTCGAGAAGCTTGGCACCTTCTATCTTGGGCGGGAGTACAGTCTAGATGCCAAGACCACGGGGCGCCTTCTGCTCTACGACTCCCGCGACTTGGTGACCCATGCGGTGTGCGTAGGCATGACCGGCAGCGGCAAGACCGGCCTCTGTATCGGCATCCTGGAGGAGGCGGCCCTAGATAACATCCCAGCACTCGTGATCGACCCCAAGGGCGACCTGGGTAATGTGCTCTTGACTTTCCCCGACCTCAAGCCCGAGGACTTCGAACCCTGGGTGAGCGAAGAGGAGGCGGCGCGTAAAGGGCTGACTCGCGCCGAGTTCGCCCGCGAACAGGCTGAGCTTTGGCGTAAAGGCCTAGCCGAGTGGGGCCAGGACGGCTCGCGCATAGCTCGACTCAAGAACACCGCCGATTTCGTCATCTTCACTCCTGGTTCCCTCTCCGGGCTTCCTGTCAGCATCCTCAAGTCATTCGCCGCTCCCCCTCCTGCCGAACGCGCCGACGAGGAAGCGCTCCATGACCACATCGACACCACTGTCACCGCTCTGCTTGGACTGGTAGGAATCACCGGGGATCCTCTGCGCAGCCGGGAACACATCCTCCTTTCCACCATCTTCCGCGACGCCTGGGTAGCCGGCCACGACCTCGACCTGGCCAGCTTGATCGGGAAGATCCAGGAGCCGCCCTTCAGCAAAGTAGGCGTCCTCGACCTGGAGGCTTTCTACCCGGCCAAGGACCGCTTCGGCCTGGCCGCGTCGTTGAACGGCCTGCTCGCGGCCCCAGCCTTCCAGACTTGGCTCGAGGGCGAACCTTTGGACATAAGGCGTATGCTCTACACGCCCGAGGGCCGACCGCGCGTGTCCATCTTCTCCATCGCTCATCTCTCTGAACAAGAGCGCATGTTCTTCGTTTCTCTGTTGCTGCACGAGATCCTGGGCTGGATGAGAGGTCAACCTGGTACCGGCAGTCTGCGGGCTATCGTCTACATGGATGAGATCTTCGGGTTCTTCCCGCCGGTGGCAGAACCACCTGCGAAGAAACCGCTTCTCACCTTGCTGAAGCAGGCCCGGGCGTACGGCGTCGGGGTGGTACTTGCCACTCAGAACCCGGTCGACCTCGACTACAAGGGCCTGGCCAATGCTGGCACCTGGTTCATAGGCCGCTTACAGACGGAGCGTGATAAGGACCGCCTACTCGAGGGTCTGGAGGGAGCGAGCGCAGGGCACGAGACCCGCTTCGACCGCCGAGAGATGGGGGAGGTACTGGCCGGGCTAGGCAAGCGGGTCTTCCTTCTATACAACATGCATGAGGACGCCCCCACCACCTTCCAGACCCGCTGGACCCTCTCCTACCTGGCAGGTCCTTTGACCCGGGTGCAGATCAAGAGTCTCATGGATCCCCGCAGACCCCAGTTGCCAAGCCTCGCTGCTGCTACCGAAGCAGCTACGGAAGCAACCGGCGCTGGAGTCGGCACGGTGAGCCTGGCAGCACCGGCCGCCGCCCCGGCCGCTGCCGGAGAGGCGACCGCAGTAGTCGCCGTACCCCCGGTCGGGACAGGAGCCACGCCTCCCCCGCTCCCCCTCGAGATACCGCAGTACTTCCTCCCCCTGCGAGGCCCGAGCGCCCCTAGCCCCGGATTGGTCTACAGGCCTGGCGTGCTGGCATCAGCTACGGCCCGCTTCGTGGTGCCGGGCGTAGGGCCGACCGCCGCGGTGAAGGTCAGCCGCATCGCGGTGATGCCGGAGACGGCGTTGACCCTGGACTGGGACAGCGCCGCCCCTCTCGACCTCCCCCTCGAAGATCTTGAACGCCAGAGCGTTCCAGGAGCGGCCTTCGCGTCAGTGCCGCCAGTCATGCAGAGGCTCTCGACATACCGGAGTTGGAAGTCGGAGTTCGCCGCCTGGGTCTACCGGACCCAGACCTTAGAGCTCCTGCATAGCCCCGGCTTCAAGACTACTGCATTGCCGGGGGAAAGCGAGGGTGAATTCCGAGCCCGGCTGCAGCTGGCCTCTCGGGAGAAGCGGGACGAGCTGAGTGACCGCCTGCGCAAGAAGTATGCTCCGCGGTTCCTGACCTTGGAGCGGCAAGAGCTCCGAGCCCGTCAGGCTGTGGAAAGAGAGGCGGAGCAGGCCAAGAGTCGTAAGACGCAGACCGCCATCTCCATCGGCGCGACGTTGGTCGGGGCCTTTCTCGGGCGCAAGGCCATCAGCGCGACTACTCTCGGCCGCGGTACCACGGCCATGCGCGACATCACCCGTTCTCTTGATGAAGGGGCGGATGTGAAACGAGCCGAACAGACCCTGGAACGAGTGAGGCAGGAAAGAGCCGATTTGGAGGCAGAGTTTCAAGCGGAGTTGGACGCCCTTAGCGTGCAGGTGGACCCCACCACCGAGGTCTTGGAGAAGGTAGTGCTGCGGCCTCGCAAGAGCGACATCAGCGTGGACCTGGTGGCCTTGGTCTGGATCCCCCAGCGGCAAAAGGCAGCGTCGGGGTCCGTGTAGGCGTTCTGGTTCAGGAAGGAGACGAGTGTGTGGAAAGAATTCAAAGCTTTCATCGACCGAGGTAATCTGCTGCAGCTAGCAGTCGCCTTCATAATGGGCGTCACCTTCGCGGCGGTGGTCACCTCGTTGGTCAACGATATCATCATGCCGGCTGTGGGGCTGGCTCTGGGCAATATGGACTTCAGCAGTTTCTTCGCCGTCATCAAGGAAGGCGACCCTGCCGGCCCGTACAATACGGTGCAGGCTGCCAAAGAGGCGGGGGCGGTCACCATCAACTACGGGATCTTCATCAACGCCATCGTCACGTTCATCATTGTGGCCCTTGTCCTGTTCTTCCTGATGAAGGCCTACATGAAGACCCAGCGGCCGAAAGTGGAGGCCGTTACTACCAAGGATTGCCCGTTCTGTTTTACCAGTATCCCGTTGGCGGCGGTCCGCTGCCCCAATTGCACGTCTGATCTTGCGGATACCCCCGGCGCTAGCAGAATGACCTGAGAGAATGACTGCCCGGGGGGCGGGGAGCTGCCCCTGTCGCAAGTCAGGCGTACCGCGAGTGGTCCCGTCGACGGCCTCGCTGCCGCCTGACGGCTATACTTTGTGCTGTCATGCCTAGTACAGCTTTCCCCTCTTCTCAGTACCAATTCTTCGCCAACTGTCCTCGTAACACAGAGTCACTCCTTGCGGACGAGATACGGGCCCAGGGGATACCGGGCGTTATCGAGACTCGCGGTGGTGTGGCCTTCACCGGGCCGCTGGAGGCCGGCCTGCGGGTGTGTCTGTGGTCACGAGTAGCAAGCCGCGTGTTCTTGAATCTGGCCCGTTTTGTCATCTCCGATACTGACGATCTCTATCAAGGGGTCTTCGCCGTGCGATGGGAGGACCACCTGGCTCCCGAAGGCACCCTGGCGGTGACAGTCACCTCTGCCATCGGCCGCGGTCCCCTGGCTCGTCTCAACACCCACTTCGCTGAGCAACGCGTGAAAGACGCGGTGGTGGATCGTCTGCGCACCCCTGGGGGACAACGACCTACCGTCGACACTGTCCGCCCCGCTGTTCGCATCGGGGTCCACCTCCAGCCTCTTCTCGACCCGCAAGAGCGCCACCCTGGGCGGGCAGCAGCAACGACGGAGGTACCGAGGCTAGAGTCCGAACAGGTCGAGGCGATCGTGAGTCTTGACCTTTCTGGAGAGAGTCTCCACAAGAGGGGATACCGAGTCGCAGGGGGCGAGGCCCCCCTCAAAGAGAACCTCGCAGCTGCGGTCTTGCTGCGGGCGGGCTGGCCAGCGATCGCTGCAAGTGGGGCACCGCTCCTGGACCCCATGTGCGGATCGGGGACTCTTCTGCTCGAGGGCGCGCTGATAGCTGCGGACATCGCTCCCGGCCTGCTCCGCAGCTACTGGGGATTCCTGGGCTGGCGTGGCCTAGAAAGCGCCTCCTGGCACGCCTTGCTGAGAGAAGCCGAGGAGCGCCGAGCGGCAGGGTTGCCTCACCTCCCTGCCCTGATCGGGTATGACGCCGACGAGCGGGCTCTGGCCGCAGCAAGAGCCAATGCAAACCAGGCTGGTCTTTCCCAGTACTTGACCCTGGAAACACGGGGTCTTGAGGACTTGCGGAGGCCGGAGAGGCTGCAGCGGGCCACCACTTCGCTGCAACCCGGGACGGACACCTCCGCGGAGGCCGCCGCTGCGGCGCAGCCGGCGGCCTCCCCCCATGGCCTGGTGGTCACCAACCCCCCATACGGCAAGCGGCTTGGGCAGGTAGTGGAGCTGGTTTCGCTCTATGAGACCCTGGGCCGCCGACTGAAGGAGCATTTCGCGGGTTGGGATGCTGCCATCCTCACGGCCGACCCCGACCTCGGTGCTCATCTCAGACTACGTGCCCACCGGCTCAACACCTTCTACAACGGACCGCTCGAGGCCAAGCTGCTCCTGTGCAAGATCGGACCGCGCTCGGCAGCGGAGACGACCAGCGACCCCGGGGCAGTCATGTTCACCAACCGCCTTCGGAAGAACCTCAGGCACCTCTCCCGTTGGGCCAGGCGAGAGGCCATCTCCTGCTATCGACTCTACGATGCCGACCTGCCTGAATACGCGGTCGCCGTCGATCTTTACGGCGACTGGGCACATGTGCAAGAGTACGCTCCACCTCCTGAGATCGACGCTGTCAAGGCTCGCAGACGTCTGAGCCAGGTGACCGAGATCGTCCCGCAAGTGCTCGGTATCCCTCGCGAACAAGTTGTTCTCAAGGTCCGTAGCCGGCAACGTGGCCCCCGGCAGTACCAGAGATTGCAGACGCAGAATCGGTTCCTCGAGGTGAGTGAAGGCGGTCTCCGTTTCCTTGTCAACCTCACTGACTTCCTGGACACCGGTCTCTTCCTGGACCATCGGCCCACGCGTTCTCTTATCGGGCACTTAGCGCCTGGGCGCCGCTTTCTCAACCTTTTCGCTTATACCGGATCGGCCACGGTCTACGCCGCCGCGGGAGGCGCGGTCTCCACGACCTCGGTGGACCTATCCCCGATCTATCTGGAATGGGCTCGTCGCAACCTGGAGCTCAACGGCTTCACGTCGCCCCGCCATAGCCTGGTGAGAGCCGATGTGCTGGCCTGGCTGGGGGTGGACCTGAGTGCAGGGACAGACTCGGGCAGCCCCGTTGAGAGAGAACCGGACAGCCCGCTCAATAGGCCACTGAGGACCCGCGGGAAGAAGGGTGGTCTCAGGGCCCCGGGTGAACGCCCTCTCCCGGCTTCCTATGACCTGATCTTTCTGGACCCTCCGACTTTCTCGAACTCGAAGAGTATGAGAGGGACCCTCGACATACAGCGCGACCATGCCAGGCTGATCGACGCGGTCATGAGGCTGCTCGCTCCTGGAGGCATCCTTATCTTCTCCACCAACTTCCGCCGCTTCAAGCTGGATCCCGCTGTGGCGCGACAGTTCGACGTGCGCGACATCACCCCAAAGACCATCCCGCCGGATTTTGCACGTAACCCCCGCATCCACTCCTGTTTCGAAATCACCGCCGGCAGCCGGTCCTTGACCGGTTCCCGGGGCTCGTCTCGACGGAGGAAAGACCGCCATGGTCCATGACACCGGCGAGCACTCGCACTTAGACCGACCTCTACCCAACAACGCCGAGTTGGCGGACGTCCTCCAGGCCATCGCTGACTACCTGGCGCTGGACGGGCAGTCTACTTATCGGATACTGGCTTATGAGAAAGCCGCGGCCCTGTTCCGCGAATATCCGGTGTCGGTCGCCGAGCTGGCCCTGCGGGGGGAGTTGCGCACCCTACCCGGGGTGGGGGAGACCATCGAGGCCAAGACCCTCGAATACGTCACTACCAGCAGTGTCGGGTTGCTCGAGAGGCTGCGTCAACGCTATCCCGAAGGACTCCTCGGGGTGATGCGCCTGCCTGGGATGGGACCCAGAAAGACACGATTGGTCTGGGAGAAAGCCGGCGTCGCCGATTTGCGCGACTTGGAACGCGCCGCCCAGGAAGGCCGGCTACGGGGGCTCCCGGGGATGGGCGAGAAGACCGAGGCTAACCTACTGCGCGCCCTGGAAACGCTGGCCGCTCGCGCTGCCGGACCTGAGCAAGGGCGTCGGCTGCGGGCCGTGGTCGAGCCCCAGGCCGTTCGACTGGTCACAGGCCTACGTGCCCTACCCCAGGTGGTTGCGGCCGACTATGCCGGGAGCCTACGGCGTTGCCGCGCCACCGTGCGCGACATCGACCTGGTGGTCGCGTCCATAGACCCTGCCGCGGTCATGGCGGCCTTTGCTACCCACCCGGAGCTTGCGCGCGTAGAGGCCCAAGGTGATACCAAGCTGGCCGCCACCACCCACTCGGGACTGGGCGTAGACCTGCGGGTCGTCCCGCCCCCGTCCTATGGCAATCTCTTGCAGCATTTCACTGGTAGCGCCGACCACAATGTGGCCCTCCGTGCTCATGCTCAACGCCGGGGCTACAAGATCAGCGAGTACCACGTCGAGCACCTGGAGTCGGGCCGACTCATCCCCTGTGCCACCGAGACCGAGGTCTACGAGCTGGTGGGGCTCAGCTTCATACCACCCGAGCTGCGCGAGAATCAGGGCGAGATCGAGGTCGCGGAGCGGGGAGAGCTCCCCTCTCTCATAGAGCTGTCCGACCTGCGGGGAGACCTGCACGTGCATTCGGACTGGACCGACGGCCGCGCCAGTCTGGAGGAGATGGCTTTGGCCGCCCGCGACCGGGGGCTCGAGTACATCTGCTTCTGCGACCATTCGCAATCCCTGGCCATGACAGGAGGTTTGAACCCCGAGCGTCTGCGCGCTCAGATAGAGGCCATCCGCGCCCTTGACGAGCGGTTGGAAGGCATCCGCCTGCTGTGCGGCATCGAGGTGGACATCTTGGCCGACGGTCGTCTGGATCTGCCCGACGACGTCCTGGCCGAGCTCGACTTCGTGACCGCCAGCATCCACTCAGGGTTCAGTCAGTCCCCGGCGCAGATCATGGACCGGCTTGTTCGGGCCATGCGTAATCCCTTGGTGCGCTCCATAGCGCATCCCAGCGGGCGCCTCCTTGGACGTCGTGAGCCCTACGCGCTCGACGTGGAGACCCTGGCCAAAGTAGCTGCCGAGACCGGCACCTTTCTGGAAATAAACGGTTCTCCCGACCGACTCGACCTGACCGCGCCAGCGGCCCGGCAGGCCGTGGCTTTGGGTGCGCGTTTGGTCATCGCCAGCGACGCACACTCCCCTAAGGACTTCGAGAACTTGCACTGGGCCATCGGCGAAGCTCGTCGGGGGTGGTTGACAACATCGGACGTGACGAACACACGGCCTTGGGAGGAGTACGGGCGTTCTAACCCCGGCAGCGAGCCCGCCTAGGTTGCTCTATTTCTCTCCTCCTGCGGCTATCTGACCATGACAAGAGTCGCCGTTGGGGGAGAGAATGGCTCGCACTAGGTCGCGCAGCCCCGAGTCAGAGAGGTCATCGACCCAGCAGCCGCACAGGGAGTGGGCGAGCGCGTCCGGGCGGCATTCCTCGGGAACGTCACCTTCCGCTCCGTGCCCGACAGGGAGCACCACGAGCCGTCCACAACCGGGGCATATTCTAGTCCTGTAGGTGTTCATGGCCTTCGCCTAGAATATCGGCGGAGGACGCCTCTCTCATGAGACCAGAATTCGTCCTTGCCGCCACCTCGGGTGTGATTGCCGCCAACCCGCACGCGGTGGCGTTGCTGCCTCGCGTGTCTTCGCTCCCACCGGCACGCATCCTGGCTACAACCTCCCGCCCGTCGCGTGGCAGGGCCGACCTGCTGTCGACTGTTGTCGACTACTTTGGGCTGCGGGCGGGCACTAGCAGCTGCTCTCGGCTACTGTCGGCCCCTGGAGAGGACAGCAGAGCGCACGGTGTCAGACTTCGAGCACCGCCTGGGGGCTGAGGGTGAGACATTGCAGCCCCGTCTCGGTCACGCGCCAGGTGTTCTCGATGCCCACCACTCCGCGCTCAGGAAAGACCAACTTCGGCTCGCAGGCGATCACCTGGTCACGTTCGAGCACGGACTTGAAACCCCGGGCAAGAACGGGCAGCTCGTCCAGCTCCACCCCCAGCCCGTGCCCAATGTAGGGCACTTCGTTCTTGGGGGCTCCCATGAAAGTGGCTCGCAGAGCGCTCGCCCGGAGCCGCTCGGCCATGTAATCGACTGCCAGCTCGTAGAGTTCGCCACAGGCCACCCCGGGTTTCGCCGCATGCCTCACCCATTCCTGGACCTCCACGCACAGGCGGTAGCCCTCGGCCATATCCTCGGGCAGAGGGCCGAGACAAAGTATGCGTGTCTGATCGGCCAGGTACCCCCCGGCGCAGCCCACCATATCCACCACCACCGGCTCGCCGCGCTGGATACGATGCCAGCCTGCACTCTGCCCCGTGGCCGCGGAAGGACCAGCCGCTGTCAAAGGCATTCCGGAGAAGCCTGGCATGGCCGCGCTAGGCCCCGCCGACACATTGCCAAAAGGAAGCTCCTCGTTGAAGGCCCGGAAGCGGACGATACCCTGGCCAGCCGCCCGCATGCCGGCTTCCACTCGGGCGCTGAGTTCGAGCTCGGTCATGCCCTCGCGAAGAGCGTCCACGGCAGCCCACACCCCCAGGTCGACGATCTGAGCAGCTTCGCCGATGAGCGCCAGCTCGTAAGAGGACTTCACGGCGCGGAGTTGCCGGATGAGAGGGGAGCAATCTCTGACCTCGCCTTGCCGGAAAAGCGAGTCGTACCTGCGGAAAAGTCCCACAGGGATGACATCCAACTCCATGCCCACCACAGCGGTGGGCGGTACCCCCATTCCGGCAAGAGCCGCTGGCAGTTCCCGGAGACTCTCGATGGGCCGCAGGTTCGGAAGAGGTGACTCCCGCCGGGCTCGCTCAAGGTCCTTGCGCACCAGATACACCGGCTCCCCACTGGCAGGGATGAGCAACTGGCCCTGTTGTATAGTGCCCGTGAAGTAGAAGAGGTCGGAGTTCTGTACGAGGATGGCCACGTTGATACCGGCCTCTGTCAGACTCACCTGAAAACGACGTATGCGCTCCTCGATCTCAGCCGCGGGGACCGGGGGCCAGCCTCCTGGGCGCGGTATTAGGGGTGGACTGGACCAGAACTTCGCCGGTCCGGTCCGGCCGGTCACGGTCACAGGCTGACCTCCCCGAGCCTGACCCCCATCTCCAACCGGTAAGCCAGCTCCCCAGCTTCGGTCGTGCTGCGGCGAGAGGCTTCGCAACTGTCAGTGAGGATCAGGACTGCGAACACCAGCACGACGATACAGCCGAGCAAGACGAACCACCTCAACGTGAGGCGGCGGCGGCGCTCGCGCCGCCGCCGCAGTATTTCTTCCCTTTGCGCTCGTCTGCTTTCCACGCGCCCTACTGTATCACCAGTTCCAACACCTGGCGGCCAAAAACCCCTGTACTATTGTCGGTGAAGGCCACCCGCTGGGGATCCATGCGATAGACCCCGATTTCACGGAACAGCCCTACCAGTTGCGGCTGTTTCATCAGCTCGCGCACGAAGGGGAACCTGCGCAGATACACCGCCAGCGCTATAGCCTTTTCCTTACCCCGCAGCAGCCGCGCCACTCCCCAGAGTTGCACCCCCTGTATGAGCTGCCAGTCGTCATAGTGAGCGGCCACTGTCACCGCTACTGGAGCTTCCACCCCGATATGAAGACCATGGGTACTGGTCGGCTTGCTCAGAAAGATCAGCCGTAGATCATCATCCACGGCATAGAAGACCGTAGCTGCGTGAGGCAGACTCCTGCCCGCGCCCGTTTCCCCCGGTACCGGACCTACCGTGGCCACCGTCATCGTGTGGTGCGAACGTAGGTAGAGGGTCACCCGCCCTCTCAGATCACGTGGCGCTGTCGTCTCCGAGACCACACTCACCCTGCCAACGTTTGAACAGGTCGTGCTCCAGGCCGAACTGGTCAAGGACCTTACCCACGGTCTGGTCCACCAGGTCCCTGATGGTTTTCGGCTGATGATAGAAAGCCGGCATGGGCGGCAGGATGATCGCACCATACTCAGCGGCCTGGGCCATCAGTCGCAGATGCCCAAGATGGAGAGGGGTCTCCCGCACGACCAGGACCAGTCGGCGCCGTTCTTTCAGGGTCACGTCGGCCGCCCGAGCCAACAGGGTGTCGTTATAACTGTTCGCGATAGCCGAAAGACTCTTGATCGAACAAGGAGCTACTACCATACCCAACGTGGGAAAAGAACCTGAAGAGATGGGAGCAGCAAGATCGTCATTGGCGTGCACATGAACCGCCAGGCTCTCGATGCTCTCCGGAGTCATACCCGTCTCGGCGGT
>OGCI01001385.1_pt1 | contig 20597 bp, 14 predicted proteins | sample 1570021 | NCBI WGS metagenome assembly OGCI01 (sample SAMN06264664, study PRJEB24512) | hot springs metagenome | isolation source: Hot spring water | place: South Africa: Tshipise | collected 2015-06-21 | reverse complement strand
AGGAAAACAACCCTGCCCTTGATTATGACAATATTTCTGAGAATCTTCGTGAGAAATCTGTAGAAAATGCTCTGGAAAATTTGATGAAATCTATAACGAAATCTATAACAAAGAATACCGATGGTTCAGGGGGTGGTAAAGATAAAGGTACAAACAACAGCCCAGCAAAAGAAGAAAGAAGAGAGAATCGTTCAGGTTCATCTGCAAGTAATGATAGGGGAAATAGAGATTTTACTACTGAAAGAGGAAGAAGAAGAGACAAAGATAACAAAACCATGAAAAAAGATGGCGATGTTGAGTCTCAGCAGATTCAGGCACAGGTAAAATCACTGGTGAACGAAGCAAAACAGGCATTGGACCAAGGTAATTATGATAAAGCATCGGAACTCCTCCAGAAAGGACTCGAATTAGACCCGAACTCAAGAGATATACTGCGGACGATGGCCAACCTGTATAAAAAAACAGGTGATTATCAAGGTGAGATAGATGTATATAAACGATGGATATCCAATAACCCGAACGACCCGACACCACACTATTTTCTTGCAGATACCTACCGCCGACAGGGAAATTACGACCAAGCCTATAGAGAATTACAACAATTTGTACAGATGAATGGCGAAATACCTTCTACTTACGCAATGGCTTCCGGTGTGTACCGACAGATGGGAATGAAGGAAGAAGAAGGACAGGCTTTAACAAATTGGGTTCATACCGATCCCAACTCCTCCGATGCCCGATTAGCCCTCGCCGATTACTATCGACGAAATAATGACTATAATTCCGCTATTAATCAGTATCAAACCGCTATACAGTTAGCACCGGGAAATGTCAGTTCTTATGTGGCTCTGGGCAGTCTGTATACTCGTATGGGAATGTATTCAGAGGCAGAAGCACAATATCAACAAGTGCTCCAACTTCAGCCGAATAACATAACCGCACAACTATTGCTCGCTCAAACCTATCAAAGACAGGGTGATATGAACGAGGCCTTACAAATGTATCAGTATATCATCCAGACCTGTAAAGACCCTTCACAAGTACGTCAAGCACAACATGCTATCAATCGTATTGAAAGACAAATGGCAGAAAATACAAAACCAAAACAGAAGTAATACGGGTCCGACCCCTCCGACTTGTCCGACACAACTAATATTGTTTCTTCCGAAAAACAAAATTTTTACTAAGTATAAAATTAAACATCAATCCTGCAAGAATACCCACAAGAGCAGGGATTTGCGGTATCTTTTCAAATATAGGAAAAACATACAAAAGTAAAATCACAATAATGTAGTTTATTACAGCCCCTAAAGAACAAGCACTTACAAAACCGACCAACTGTGGAAACCATGGGGTTGCTACTGCATGTGGGAAAGTAAACCTACGATTGAGTATAAAATTGGAAATCATCGCGATGATTATAGCCATTGCAACAGATAAACGAACAGGAATTCCCAAAAAAACAAAGATTGTTAAAACCACCAAATTGACCAGTGTCCCAGAAAAACCAATAATAGAAAAGTGAAATAGATAAGTTAAATTCTCATACTTAAAAAAATACAATCTTCGTAGATGCACAAGATACTTAACTTGCTCCTTCAATGAAAGTTTACTTTTCCCTTTCGCCCGTTGTGAAAAATAAATAGGAATTTCTACGACTTTTTTCACCGGACATTTTACCAACAATTCAAGACCTATCTTATATCCCGTAGGATTCAATGGCGCAGATTTCTCAAACACCTCCTTCCGCAAAGCAAAAAAACCACTCATCGGGTCTTTGACAGATGTTAGTGGTCGTGCTAATAAAGTTGCAATCTGACTGTTCAGCCAGCGGAAGACTCCCCATTCTTCATCCGTTTTTCCCCCAGCAACATATCGGGACCCAATAACCATATCCGCACCCGCTTGAATCTGTTCTATAAATTCCGGAATCTTCTCCGGCGGATGACTCAAATCCGCATCCATCACAATGAGAATATCGCCTTTCGCATCAGAAAAACCTTTCAGCACCGCAGAACTAAGCCCTCTCTCTCCTCGACGCACAATGATTCGGCACCAAGGAGTTCCTAACGACTCAATATACTCCTCACTTCCATCCTTACTATCATCATCCACAATAATTAGTTCAAGGTTCAGGTTCTGTTCATCTTTGACCTTTTGAATCCGTTGGATAAGTTCAGGTAAATTCTCGCATTCGTTATAAGTAGGAACAATTACCGATATACTTTCTTCTTTATGCATAGAGACAACTTCTATGTTTACTTCTTAGTGTTGTGTACTCATACAATCAATTATACTTTAACACACTCTTCAGAATATGTTCATATAGAGGGATAAAAACAACCTTACATTTAAAGAAAATAAATCAGATATTATTAAGGAGGGGAAACCGTAACAAGATGCCGAATCTTTTCATACCGTTTTGGACCGATGCCGGATACCTTCAACAAATCTTCAACGCTCCGAAACGGCTGATTCTCGCGATATGAAATAATCGACTGGGCCAGCACAGGGCCAATACCTGGCAATGTTTCCAATTCCTTCTGACTTGCATGATTAATATCAATCAAACCTGTCGAACTCGCACCCAATTTTTCACCAGGAGCAGAAGAAGAAATATCCGATGGAGAACTCCTTTGTATGCTACTTGCATGAGCAGAATATGGAACATAAGCATTTCCTTCTGATAGAACAGCCGTTTTCGGCTGAGAAGCTCCACGAGCCGAGAGCCGTTGACCATCAAATTCTACTTTTTGTTTTTCAGGAATAACCACAGTTGTGCCATCCAACAAAATCGCTGCTATGTTTAAATATCGCAATTCTGCATTTTCCAAAGGACCACCCGCTTTATCGATTAGTTCCTGTAATCGGGTGCCTTCTGCTATCCAATATAGTCCCGGTTTTTGTACGGCTCCTTGAATTCCTACCGCAATCATCTGTGGATTATTCTCTGTTTGAGAGGGCTCCTCATTCTTTACTGCTTCTACTTTCAAACTTTCATCCAGACGTACCCCAATAGGAATCCCTTGCTTTTCTGTCGCTTTTTCTTTGCTATCATTTTCAAAGGGTGTGTTTGTTTGTAGATGAGCAATTGTTTTAGATTGAATATTTACAGTTTCTGTTTGAGACATTCCATTTGTTCGATTTTCATAATAGTAAATACCTACCCCTCCACCTACCGCCACTATTCCAATGATTGCGAATAAAACATATTTTCCATAATACCATTCCGTATCGCTCAAAACCACCCGCATATAAAAATATGTCCCAATTTAACTCTGATTATTTATCACAAAATCATATGTTTTTGAAAAATTATTTAAACTCTGGTAGATTCTTTTTATCGGCTTTAAATCCTTTACTTCATAATTATAAATCAAATCTTGAATTAAATCTTCAAGTAAGTTAATAGAAAACAAAGCATACCTTGTTTCCTCAAAAGGACTGTCTTTGGAAGAAGAGACATAAGAACTGTTACATTGATAACATCTCTTTAAAATTTTATCAATCTGCTTTATACTTTTAATTATATTATTAATCTCATTATCTCTTAGATTTCCTATATCTATATTGGAATATAAAAAATCCAAACAGTACAAAATTTATAAATTTCTGATAATGCGTTTTTTCATTCACAAAAGTTAGAAGATAAGTAAGCCACAAGTTTATATTTTTTGGAATTCTATTGATATTATCGAGGATAAAACATACTTTGAAAATGCCATCAAGATTATTAGGTACGATGTTGATAAATGCTTTTCTCCCCGGTTGCAAAACGCGGAAAACTTCCTTCCACACCTCGCTAATTTTCTCGAACCATTTGTCAATATCATGAATGTTACCTAAATCTCCCTCTATGGGTTCTTTAGAATACATCTTGGTATTAAAGTAAGGAGGCGACGTAATCATCAAATGAATACTCTCAGATTCCAGTTCATCCATTCGAACAGAATTTTTTACAAGTATTCTTTGAACCGTTCCGTTGACTTCAAAAACATTGCTATTCGAGATATTCTGGGCCTTTTTATTAATTATTAAGTTCAATTTCTGTTCCGCATTTGTTAATTCGGATAAATGGAACCGCATTTGTCCACTTGCTGAAATTTGAGTTGATATAACACCTTTTTTTACAAGATTATGGAGGTCCTTAACACGAATCCCTAAAAATTTTGCTGATTCTATCGCAGATAAGTAAGACCTGTTTTTATAGTCATGTTTCTCTAATTGTTTCATAATCTCTATTCACATAAATCTTTCATATAAAAACGTATTATAAGGTAACTCGATATGCTCTCAAAAATTATAAGATAATTAATCCCCTGACATTTTCTATTGTAATACAACATCGAGAACAGGCATCTGCAGGGTTTTAATCGGACCGAAAATGCCGGATTTGGTATGACCTTCGAATACATGAGCACTGGGATGGCCAATAGCGAAGTGTGGACCTAATGTGTTGAACACTCGGATACGGACATCATTAGCAGGTTGAGTTAATGCGGATGTAATGTCAAAGAGATACGGATGCCATACCCGTGTTCCGCAGGATACTCCATTCACAAATACTTCCGCTGTTCCACGGACACGCCCTAAATGGAGATATACCTTTCGATTGGCGTCCGCAGGAGGTTCTACGGTTAACCGATACTCCATTCCACCGCAATAATGCATGAACCCTAATTCATCCCACGAACCCAAAGGAATATTTCCTTCTCCCATTTCATAGGTAATCGGCTCTAATATTGCAGACCCTTTTGTAAAACCTCGTTTTGTTTCAATACGCAAACAGGCAACCCTACGCGGCGATTCAGGCGATGGCAATGCAATTTTATATTCGGGTCCATTCCCTTCTATCTGCAAAGGAGTTCCATTCACCCAGCATTCCAGTTGGCCTACGCATTTTAATGTCATCGATTTCGCCCCCGGCGGAAGCAAGAAACGAAAACGATAAGGTGCAGATGTATCTGTTGAGGGGAAGAAAACCAATTTGTTGAATGGTTCCGGTGGTTCCGGTTGATTCTGTAACCAGCCTGCTAATGGTAACGGATGGGACCTCTGCTTGATTAAAAGCAGTGCAGGGTCTCCCATATATCCATGTGCAGGTTGAGGTAATAGTTTTACAGGAACAGCCTGTCCATCCCGTATCGGCTCCGGTACACATTTAAAGTTTGCATCAGAAACAATTACAACCTCTTTCCCGTCTGCCAGTTTAATATCCGAATCCAATAAGAGTCCCGTTTGTGCGTCCACATCACGGGCAATAATCTCTATATTGTTTTCACCAACTTTGAGGTAGGGTTTTATATCATACTGTTCCGCACGACTGGTGAAGTAAGGGTCAAAATTTCCCTGGTCCGATATTTTCTGTCCATTCACATAGATTTGATGTATATCCCCTAATGCCACGACCATTTTCGCAGATACAACTTCGGCAGAAAGGTCAAATGTCCGCAAAAATTTTGTTCTACCCGTTGGACTGGGGTTCTGACTCCATACCCATTCGGGGGTAGGGACATCTTCACTTTCCGGAATAAAATGGACATATAATCTTAATCGACCATTTACAACACTCTCTACAAAAACATCTACTACATTTACTCCATAAGAAAGTTGAACCTTTCCCTTGAAAACCCGCTCTTCACCATTCCCTTCACCTACCACCGGAATTTTATTTAGGAACACCTTCTTTTTAGCAGTAGCACCAACCCGTAATATGGCATCCAAGCGCTGGTCTGCAGGCACTCCTTCCGGAGGTAATTCTACAAAGCACTGGATATGGAATATTTGTCCTTTAGCCACATTTCCTAAGTCAATAAACTCTTCCGGAATTCGTCCTTTTCCACCTAATGCACTGGAGAAAACGGGGTCTTCATTGATACCTAACTTAAGAGAATATTCACTGTTTTTCCATTCTCCATCGATATCCGGTATCTTTTTCAGGTTGTCCAATGGAGTATTCTCAGATAACACGATAGGTCCCTTCCATCTCGCCCTTGGACCAAACGATGCCAGCATCATTTCCCACCCAGAATCATCATATTCTGCATTTAGCCACTCCGTGCTATTATCTTTCTCTTCTTGCCCCTTAAATGCCCGCGTTTCTACAGGGATAGGTCCTGTGGAAGGAGGATAGGCAAAACTCCCATCCTTATTATCACAGGTGGGTATTAATTGGAAAGCGAAAGGACCTTCATATACCTTTTCAATTGCAGGTGGTACTTCTACACTTACTTCGCGCTCCTGTGTCCCTTTACGGACGCGGATGGTTTGATTATGGGGTTGATTGCTTATCTGATTAAAAAAAGGAATCGCAGTTACTTGAATTTGACCTTGTTCTTCTTTACAATTCAATATCCTCATGTCCGATTTGATTTCGTCGAAATCCTGTTCTGATTTACTCCGAATACTAATTAATGGTGCCGGTGTCTGAGACAAATCAATAGCTACCTTTGTCCTGCCTTTTTCAATAGAATAGTTCCATATCGTTTCCACACTTCCCGTAATTGCATTCCAGAATTCAGGGATACCCTCCTGATTAAATGTCAATTGCATAACCTCACATTTAGCAGAAGGGGTTTCATACAAGGCGCGTTTATTTATATCAAATCTCGCTCTTGAAGTGGCGGGTGTGCCTTCATCGGACATAATAAAATAAAACGGTCTGTTTTCTATATTACGTTCCAATATAGGAATAGATTCTTCTGTGGACACATAAGAAGAGGATCGCAACTGCAATGCCCATTCATCCAAATTCGAGATGACTTGTCCTTTCTCACGAAGAGATATCAACGCATTGCGTTGTTCCTCATTCAACGGAATGGAATCCGAAATCTGTTCCGGCACCAGCCCATAGATATAAACCTTTCCTCCGAGATTCGCATACTGGGCAAGTTTTTCCACCGATGTAGACCGCAAAAATTGGTTAGAAGGTAAAACAAAAACTTTGAACACCAGGTCATGAACTTTCACACCGTCCGGAGAGACTTCTGTCCTGGCTAAGGAATCCTCATCCATAATGATATAGTCTATATGATGTTTCCGCAGGAAATTCTGCACATTCCAGTATGTATCCGCTACTTGTTTTGCTGTAGGTAGGTCTATCCGATAGCCGATATAGGCATGAGCCGTTGTAGCCGGATGAATTACCGCTATTTCAACCTTATGCGTTCCTTGCGATAAGAGCCAACAGAGACGAGCCGTGTAATCAGCTAATTTTTTATAGTGGACGAAGTAAGGTTGTCTCCAACCTGTGTCGGGGGGAGCCCATTCCCAATAGGAGCCATGAATGGAATAATAAATAGCGTGCGGGTCAAATAGGGTAGCTCCGTCTAATATCCAGGGGTGAAGTAGAACCGCAATCTCTTCTATAGTTTGCCCCCAGCCACTGGAATGGAACACTTCAGCCCATACCCGCGGTCTCTTGTATAAATCTGCCATCGACTGATGGGGCTTACAATCTCCATCCATATCATTGCCCGGCACCGAAAAATGTCGCATGGTCTTAAAATAATCTACATAATAAGACTCTCCACGGAAGGGGTCTGCATTCCGTACAGTCTGGTCATAACCACAGAGCATACCGTATTTTTCATGCCATTGATAGAGAGGAATAAAAAAGGCTTCTTCCGCTAATGATGCAGAAACATCCGCAGAATCACAACGAACTTTTACTGTACTCGGCGCGGTCTCACTGTTAAATCGGTCTATTACATCTTCAAAAAGTGCCGGTAAATAATCAACGATATCATAGCCTTTCCGCTTTTTGAATTCTTCAAGAAATAAATAAGAAAAACGCGGAGTAGGGGGAAATTCATCCTGGAACGAACCCGCAATCGTCTTCCCTAATTCTTCCGGAAAACGGCGTTCTATCTCACCATGGAGCATATCTAATAATGCATGGCATGCAGACGGATTATGATAATCAAAACCTGCGGGCACCGTATAGAACAATTCCAATTGATAGGTCCCTTCCGGTACATCGATTGTAAAATTGCGTTCAGAAACATTTATTGGAATACGGTTAACTCGAACCACAGGCGTACCCAATGATTGTAAAACCTCCCCTCCATCCATATTCCTTACTGCACCCCATGGAGTACAACCCAAAGGACCTATGATAACTGCAGAATTCCAATCTTCATCTTTAAAATCAACCTCGAACCAGTTTGCCGTTTCCTTTAATGACACACGAACTTGATTATCACTCAAAATAGTTTTGTCTCCCAGGCGTAAAGAAAACACCAACCCGCCGGGTCCTCCCAAATTCGTCCCATGCACAGCAATTACATTCTTGCCGGTTCGCAGATACGGTAAGACATCATATATCTCCGCACCTTCCCATCCGTCAGAGTCATAAAGCAACTCATTACCAACTCGTCTGCCATTAACATAAAGTTCATAACCGTTATCACACGAAAGGGTAATAACCGCTTTCGGGGGCAATTCGGCTATGTCAAATCCCCGGCGAAAATATACATGAGAAGTCCCCTCTGTATCTTTACTTCCCCATATCCAGTTTGGAGCCGTACCCGAAGGAGCAACTTCTCTAACGAACTTTTCAGAACGGAACAGAGCCAGCGGATTACCCTCTGGGGGAGTTTCAATAACAAATGTTCCTGGTCCTTTTATTTCTTTGACAATTCGTTTAAGTTCAATCCCTCGGAATTCCGGATTGTCCCGAACAACTCGAGCTTGTAATCCTGCCCCTGAAAATCCTAATTGGTCATAGAACCAAATACGGACACCCACTTGTTTGGCTACTTGAAGCGTATGTGCAAAAAGGTCCCACCATTCATCGGTTAAGAACAACGGGTTGTCGGGCGCACTCCCATACAACGGACCCGACGGTGCCAGATTCAAAATGATAGCATTGTGAATACCACCCTTCACCAATTCCTGCAATTGCCAGGTTATACCTTCTTTTGTTACTTTGCCACCACTCCACCACCAAATAGGCACCGGCGAAAACTCAGGCTTGGCCTCTTTAAAATTTTGATATACCCATTCCTGCCCAACAGACACATTTGATAACAAAACTATAAGGGCCATCAAAACACAGACCACAGAAAAAAACCTTCTCATAACCTGCTTCCTTATATTAAATGTTTTTATAACATCATGAATGTTTCTATAATAGCAAAGTCCGCTACTTTTATCAAGAAATAAAATTTTTATCGATAGTCAGAAGAAAAACACCTACTACATCTTTATAGCCTTCCAAGTATTTTAAATTTGAATAATAAAAATACCTATTAAACAAATAAAAGAGAGTAAGGTCCGGACCTTTTTAGACTCCTTTATCTGCATCTTGATAAAAATAATTAAGTACTGGAATATTTTCAATAATTATTATTTCCAGAACACCCCAATGCCCAAATAGAACACATAAAGATATTGTCCATTCAGAAATCAATATCAACTTTATTCCTATAAAATTAGACAGAATAAATCCTTTGGTTTGTCTTTTTGAGGCCTTGTTTGTGGTAGAGAATAGTTGTAATACTTCAACGGTTATTTCTTGAATTAACAGTTGAAGGGATTAACTTTGTAGGTCCAAATTCTCCAACAAGGCGGTCATCAATTGTTGAAAATAAATCGGAAATGTTACTAATGACTGTAACATCATTAAACATAGCCATCCCATAACCATAACCAGCAGGCATTCTTACCATTCCTCCAAAGCCCATAAAGGGATTTCTACCGTAATTCCGGTACATAAAATCCCCTCCTGAAACAGGGGGATTCCTTAGTACCACTTTGGGTAAACTATCCACACCCCGTGCATTATAAAAACCATAAGATTTCCCATCGACCTTGCGATAAGTGTTATTTGAATAATAATCACTTCCGGGCAAAACATGGCTTGTATTATTCTCTCTATTAGAATATAGTTTTTTGAGAACATTATTCTGGGAAGCATTCCCTTTTCGCTTTAATACAAAACCCGAAGGTTCTATTGTAGATTTTGCAGGGTAGCCCTCATCTGTTACATTCAATACTTTATGTATCTTTTCTGGGGGTTGAACAGAAACAGGTTGCTTCTCATCCCATTTCTTTTTCAATGCAATCCTTTTTTCAGGCTCATCAAAGATTAATGTATTACTAATAATGTCCTGTTTCAATACACTTTCAATAGCCCCTGTTTCCGGGAAAAGAATATAATAATTATGAATACCTTCTAATATGTATACATCATAGTAAGTTTTATCATTTGAAATAAAAGTGTCAGCCACTAAGGGATATGAGCAAAAGAGCCAAATAATTAACAAACTTATCAACAGAGTTTGTTTTTTCTCTTTATTCTTAATACTCATATCTACACTTCCTTCATTTAATTCTTTTTATTTATCACCTATATAATATATAATATCATCCAATTTCTTTTTTTTCAATACAATTTTAACAGTAAGGCTCTTATGGCAGGACAATTCAGAGATATTGTTAAAGAATTACTTCAAAACATTGAGACGGTAATTCTCGACAAAAGCCCTGTTATTCGGATTGCTTTAGGTGCTTTTTTATCAGGGGGTCATATCTTATTGGAGGATGTGCCTGGTGTTGCGAAAACGATGCTGGCGAGGGCCTTAGCCATTTCCAGTGGCTGTTCATACACCCGGATACAATGTACTCCCGATTTACTGCCCACAGATGTAACAGGTGTATCAATATTTAACCAATCGACACAGGGTTTTGAATTCCGTCCCGGACCCATCTTCAATCAAGTGGTGGTAGCCGACGAAATTAACCGGGCAACTCCTCGAACACAATCCGCTCTGTTAGAAGCAATGGCAGAAGGGCAGGTGTCGGTGGATGGGAAAACATATATATTGAACAAACCATTTATTGTTTTTGCAACTCAAAACCCCGTAGAGCATGAAGGGACTTTCCCTTTACCGGAAGCACAGCTAGACCGTTTCATGATAAAACTTTCTATGGGTTATCCCGGAATGACAGCGGAGCTGGATATGTTGGAACGATTACGACTTTTACATCCGATTGAAAAATTAAGTCCAGTAACAGATCCTCAAGTAATTATACAAATGCAAGCAAAAGTTCGTGACATTTTCATTCATGCCAAAGTGCGCGAATACATGTTGCGTATCGTGGCACGAACCCGGGACCACGCTCACTTATTATTAGGAGCGAGTCCTCGCGCTTCTCTAATGCTATTTCGTTGTTGCCAGGGATATGCAGCCGTTTTAGGTAGAGGATATGTTATCCCCGATGATGTTAAAGCCCTGGTCTTCCCGGTTTTAGAACATCGTCTTATCTTAAATCCAGAAAGTAGATTAAGAAAAGTAACTGTTTCTTCTGTATTAAAAGAAATTCTTAATGAAGTACCTGTTCCTTCGCCGGGAATGCATCAATGGAAAACAACATAAAATTGAATTAACTTTTCATGAAAAATTATGATATTATTATAAAAAAGACAAAAAAGGAAAGTGTTGAGAGGGGTAATGTTCTGGATATTTAAGAAAAAGAAAAACGATATCTCATCGCAATCGTCTGTTACATCACATTTGGATGATCCCAATAGGCCTGAACTTGAAATCCGTCAGGTAGGTCCGTATGAAATTATTGCACCTATCGGAAGTGGAGGCATGGGGACTGTGTATAAAGCCATAGACCGGGGAAAAGATTTAACTGTTGCGGTCAAGGTTTTAGATCCTCGCTTCGATGAAGACCCCAAACGGCGGAAACAAGACTTTCTCGGCAGGGAAGTAATGATAGCAGCCTCATTAAACCATCCCAATATTATTCGGATGGATAAAACGATACACGAGGCGATTGATAATATGGGTAGAACTCGCCGATGTATTGTAATGGAGTTTATTGATGGTTATAACCTAAAAAAGCACATTAACGACCGTGATCTGAACATTCGACAGATGATTGAAATTTGCGTTAAACTTTGTCATGGATTGGATTACTTACATCAACATGGGATTGTACATCGCGATGTTAAGCCTGCAAACTTCCTATTTTCAAAAGATGGCAAACTAGTTAAAATTGTGGATTTCGGACTATCCAAGACAAATGCAACCTGGCAAGGTTGGTTAATGAAAGAAACAGGTGGAACACGAATCTATATGTCACCCGAACAAATATTAAAGAAAAGTCTGGATGCTCGCTCCGATATCTTCTCCTTTGGACTAACAATATACGAACTATTTTCCGGAAAACATCCCTGTGAAGCAAATGACGCAAAAATCGTAACACGCCAACTGGTTGACCCTAATTATAAATTTGTTCCCCCTTCAAGTCATAACCATCAACTTACTCCTGCCTTAGACCGTATTATATTAAAATCACTTCGTCGTAAGATAGAGCATCGGTACCAATCTATGACAGAATTGCTACTTGACCTGAAACGAGCAACAGAATCGAGAATCTAAAAACTATGCCAAAACAATATTTCTCATCAAAAAAAAATGCGGATAATACTCTGTTTCGTATTTTTATCGGTGTTATCCTGTTTCTTATAGCAGGTTACCTTATCTATCGATTTGTACACAGTGCTCCGGAACTCATTTCCAAAGAAAAAATTGTGGAAAAACTATTACCAACTTCTTCAACAACCTCTACAAATAATACTCTGGAACAATTTAAGAAAATGTTCGAAGAATCCCAATTCTATGAGTTGCGGAATGAATTAAAAAATTATGTTAAGAAAGAAAAACAAATAGAAAACTTAACCGAAGCATATTTATTATGGATAGACCTGGAACTAAAACTAGACAAGCCAAACGATGCGTTCTCTATTGCAGAAGAAACTATACAAAAATGTGAAACCAGTAGCCGAATCCCTTATTTGAAATATCATTATGCTCAAATTGCAGAACAAATAGGGAAGAAAGATATAGCACGCTCCACTTACCAGGACATCGTAGACCGGGCCTCTCGCGGAAACCGGGCCTATGGGTATTTAGGTCTTGCCCGACTGGAACAACAAGGAAACGATAAAATCAAAGCACGCGACCTCGCTCAGAAGGCGGCAATGGATGCAGAATGGGATTCTCAGGTCTGGAATGAATCATTGGATATATTAGGAAAATTAAATGTAGAAATTATCTTTTCAAATATTTCCACACCCGAAAGTAAAGTTTATACGGTACAAAAAGGGGATTCATTAATTAGTATCGGTGCCAAACTAAATACACCTGTCGGTATGCTCTGCCGTGCAAATCAACTGGATGAAAATACAATACTTCGCTTAAACCAGACATTGAAATATACGCCCAAAGATTTTCGACTTTATGTTGAACGGTCAAAATGTCGGGCTTTTCTGGTAGATGAACAAGGAATATTCAAAAGGTATAAAGTAGGGCTTGGTAAACCCGGACACGAAACAACTTTAGGTACTTATAAAATTGGCAATAAACAAAAAAACCCAACCTGGTTCAAACCCGGCGAGGGTGCTATCCCTGCTGGCGACCCAAGAAATGAATTGGGCACACGATGGATGCCTTTAGTTCCCTCTGAACCCGGGTTGCCTACGGATTTAGGACTGCATGGAACCATCGCACCCGAAACCATTGGCACCTTTTCTTCTAACGGTTGTATCCGCTTCTATCCCGAAGAGGTAGAAGAAATATATGATTTGATTGTCCGTTCCACCCCTGTTATTATCAAAGAGGAAGTAAAACTTGAAGATGTCTATCCTCTGGCACAGACAGAGGAAAAACCTGCAACAAGTGAGACAACAGCAAATCCTCCGTCGGAGGATAAAAATTAAAAACAGATGTTTATACAATAGAGTTCAAGGATAATAAGGGAATGAACACCGATATAGGAAATACCACATTAAGGGAAAGAATTATTTCTTCCGAATTTCAATCATTACCTCCTCACCATGCTCTAATACCCATTAATAACGCTACCCTTTACTATTCACTTTGTGATGAAACCCTCCGACAGATTGGCCGTTTTGGAGGGAACGACCTTGTTGTGATCTGTGATTCAGAAACCATCCAGCAGTTAGAGGAAATCGATAACTTCCTACCAAATGTTAGCAAAATGATTGTCCTGGGCCTGCCCCCTTCCCATTGGGATATTCCCATTGAAACACATAATCCTCCGCCCATTTTCAAGAGTACAGATCATCTCTTTGTATTGGTATCGTCGTCCATTGCTATTTCCTTTGTCGGAACTATAATCAAAAGAGACGGTGCAAATGGCCATACCTCCTTCGATGGGGGCTGGTCTTACCATCGCACATATATCCAACATTTGCTTTATCTCTTTGCACCCTCGCTTGTAGAAACATTCCTTTCCTATAAAGAAGACCCGGATAAAATAACAGAGATTACCACACGTATCATGGCCATGCAGGCCGAGTTACTTTCCGGGCATGAGTCAATCATTGATATGGATAAAAGCGAATTGGCAACCGTCCTCGAAATATTGAAAGTAATATCGTCCAAAAAGCGTGCTCATGATGTCTTGTATGTTTTCGTTGAACAAACATCCAGAGTAATCCCATCAGACCGTTGTTCCATCGTGCGTGTCTGGGGACAGGAGGACACGGTACATGTTCTGGCATCTCATGATGACGCCAACCTTTACGACATGACCGTGCCTTTAAGCAAATACCCGGAAATAAAAAAAGCCTTAGCCATCGGTGATAAAATCGTTATCAATAATGTTCGGGCAGACCCACTGATGCAACCCTGTCTGGATTCCCTTATCCAGAAGGGAATCAATTCCATACTGGTAATACCTATTGTGTTATATGACCCCGAAGTCGGCTCCTTATTACTCCGCGCTGTTCGGAAAGAAGTGGGTTTTACACTTCGTGAGATTAACTTCTTCGAAATCGTAACCAATGCGGCGGGCAGTGCACTGGAACGAGCTCAACTGTTCGAGTCTGTTCAGCAAGCCAACAAAACATTAGAAAAACTCGCTGTAACCGACGATTTAACAGGTATCTATAACCATCGTTATTTTCGCGAACGATTGGAAGGTGAAATTCTTAGAAGTTTGCGATACAGCGTGCCTCTATCTTGTGCCCTTTTTGATATTGACGATTTCAAAAAATGCAACGACACTTACGGACATCTGTTCGGAGATGTGGTATTGAAAGAAATTGCTTTACGAATGCAACAAACGGTCCGCCGAACAGATATTGTCGCAAGATATGGAGGAGAAGAGTTCGTTGTTATCATGCCACAAACATCTATCGATGGTGCTTACATTCAGGCTGAACGAATACGAAAAGTTATTGAAGATAAGCCTTTCGACTACCTGGACAAAAGTGTAAGCATTACCGTTAGTGGTGGCGTGGCAGAAGTTGTTCAAAACGAAACTTTAACTGTAGAAGATTTACTTCGTATTGCGGACCAATGTCTCTATCAGGCCAAACGAAGTGGTAAGAACAGAATAATAGCACCCAAACAAAACAACCTATCTTAAAAAGAAGGAGGGAAACCAATGCTCTCAAAAAAGTCCATTATTCTAACATTATTTGTGGGCCTTTTTTTCTCACTATTGCTAAGTTCCTGTGGAACTTTTCGTTCTTTTATCCGTATTACACCCGACTATTCCGAATTACCCAAAGAAGAACTCGTGAAGACGGCACAGTATATTGAAGAAAAAATCTGGGCTGGAGAACGCGAACCCGATTTATCCAAAATCAATGGCATCAATTTAGATACTCCTCAAATAAAACAAGCAATCCGCACACGGGCCGTTCGGAGTGAATTGATTAAAGACCTCCTTGACAAAGGTTTCCTTTATGAACAGAATGGGGGACTTATGGCCATCCTTCGGAACAGTGCCTATAAAAGAAGCACAACACGCCAACAACGCGACAAAAACGCATTAATCGTAATGGGCGAAAATAGTGACCGCTGGGCTTTATATGAGGGGATCATCAAAGCCAACAATTATCCCCCGAAATCCCTATCGGCTATTCAGGAGACCTTTTATCAGGCAAGAACCCAAATCCTCCAACCCGGCCACAAATACCAAACCCCCGACGGTAAAATCATTCAGAAATAATATCCGACAGGTCCGACGCATCCGACAAGTCTGACTCATTCCACGGGGTGCCAGATTTGGACGCCGTGGGGCTCTATGCCGTAGGTAAGGGTATTGTCTTTGACTTCTATTTCTGTTTTAGTGTAGTACTCATGGAATTTTTGTCCATCGGATAGAACGGGACCATTTAGGTGGTAGCGGATACCGCATTCGTGCCACTCGTTCACAAGAAAAACCCACGGTTTCCCCTGATAGATTTTTATCAAAGCAAGCACACCCCGGTCTCCAGAACCAAATATTTCATCTTGTTTTATCTCAATAGGTTGGGAAGCATCTTCAGCAGAAAGAACCGGCTGTAAAGATTTAATCTCCTTCGCGAAGCTTATTAAATCGGTCCAGAGTTGCATATCCCGCGGAACACAATGTGTGCCCCAGAACAAAATACCACGAGCCCCATTTACAATACAGTCAAACCCCATAAACCGAATCTCATTTAGGGTTGGCGGTCGGAATCCTTTCTGCTCGTTACCGCTTCGTTCATAAACATCCCCTTGCAACATACCCCAGTCAAATCCCTGAATCACCATCCAGACAGGTTTCTTCGGGTCAATTTCCTGCATACGGCGTGTATAGGCTCCGACAGAGGACATCGTCTGGTCCATCAGGTCAGAGTGCCGTAATTTAGGATGCATCGGCACAGGATATATATCACATCCGATAATATCCGCACAGGTGCTAAACCGACGCAAACTCTCCATTGAATTCCGCGGGGCATGGTTTGCCCAAACCGGATGTTTAGGGTCAATCTCTTTAATGATTTGATACGACTGCATAAGTCTTTCCCAAATCTCCGCCTTGGTTTTTTCTATGTTTGCCATGGAATAGTCAGCAAAGGGAGATGGTTCGCCTAATCTCTGCCAGATTTGTTCTACAATTTTTTCACCTTCGGCCCATAACCCCTTCCGGTAGAAATCTAACGCCATCTGTAATTGGGTAGCTAATTCATTTTTGAGGTTTTCATCCGCAACTTTTGCCAACTTTTCCCGAATTACATGAGGCTCTTCATAATGTTTTTTATCATGATTGCTCAAGTAGATATTCCAAAGGGCTTCATCCGGCATTTCCCATACCAGGAAAGAAGGGTGCTTTGAACACAGTTCTATCATTTTCAGAAGTTCTTGCTTTCGTGTCTCTGCATCAGGAGAAGCAACAACAGAATGGATGTTAGTCCATGCCATCAGATTATGTGTTTTAGCGATATCCAGTTCTTCTTTGCGAGGTCCAACAGAAATCAGATTGAAACCAGCATCCGCCAGAGTTTGCAATTCGTCGGGGTTATCTATTTTCGGACTATACAGTCCTAAAATAAAAGTCCTCTGACCATCAACAACCAGCATTCTGTCATCGGCAATAGTGGCCTCTACTGCAAATGTAACCGTGCATAAAAAGGATGCAAGAACAAAAAACAAACAAAACAACATCAATACATTATTCTTATTCATAACACTTCCCTTTTTTTTAAGAAAAGAATATTTACATCTCAATAACACACAAAATCCGCATATTAAACCGAAACACACTCTACAGGATTTGTCCTATTCCCTATATATTTTGCTTATTGGGATTTCTTTTCCTCTTATTTATCCAGGAAAGAAGGTATAAAACACCTACAAGAAAAGCCGGTCCAGTAATAATTATTGACCATGTAATGTAGTATCCATGAAAACCATCCTGAAGGGAATTTTTTACGATTAAACCAATATATAGCATCCCGGCAAGCATATACCCAATCCCACCAACAATCTCATACTTCCATGATACTATCAAAATAACTGTAAGGATCAACGATGGAATATTGTGCATGAACAAGCCTAAAAGCGTCTGCCATAAATTCAACTCCTCCGAGAAGACATCTAACGAAAACATTGCCAGAAAGAGTATAAAAAGGATGGATAGTATCCGCGGTGCCCAGCAAATAAATTTCTGCATCCTTTCACCTCATCTTCTTTCCTCTAAATTCTATGTACAAACATTTTATAAATGTCTCTTACAAAAGAACTCAGAAATATCGATTATTAACGAATAACCTTCAAAGAAAATTTGCTTATTTTTCTGTCATCTATAATAGGACAAAAAATTAAAAAAAAGCATCTTTAAATCATCATCAACCGCTTTCTTCTGTTTGATAAATTTCTTTCAAAAAATAGGTTAATTTCTATAATTTTGCGTCTTCCTTCGAAGCGAAATTTCGCCACAATTCTCTATGATATAAAAAAGGGATATAAACCCCGCCGATTACAGGGCGAGCCCGAAACCCAATACATTTTCCTCTCTTTGTATCGTACCAATCGGTAAGCGGAATACGGTCGGGTGTCTCGTTCATGAATCGATAAAACGGCTGGAACAAGGCAGAAAAATCTTCTTTGTTGTTTGTCAATGTCGCGCACCAAACAAGCCAATCCGTCTTGGTGTAATCTTTCCTAATATCCAGTGGCAAGCCGTACTTGTTTTGTTTTACCTTATAATACTCTATCTCCTTTCTGGCTACATCCGGAGGGAATAAGTTCAAGTCCAATATTTTATCCCAAACCAAATTATATTTCATGCTCCATGTGTCCGGTTTATCAAAGGTAAGTCGAAAATGGTCATTGTCTTTTGCTCGTTCCATCCAATCTTTTGCCATATCCCTTGCAAGATTCTCCCATTCCATTGCATTGGCAAGATGTCTTTGTTTGCTCATCTTTGCAAAGGCACCTAACGCAACGATGGCTTTTAACGACAAGTTGGTATTATGTGCCAGATGTCCAGCAAAATCATCTGTACACAATTGATTTTCCGGATCCCGGCCGTGTTTCTTCAAATAATTTGCCCACTGTTCAATAAGTTCCCATTGTTCACGAGCATAATCTACCTTACCTGTAATCTCTGTATACAAAGCCGTTGCTAAAATCATATTTCCACACTCTTCAACAGGCATCTGACTTTCTAACTTAAATCCATTTTTATCTTTCCCATAGACTTGTCCATTAGCCTTTGGATAGGTCCCCACATCATGAGGTGCAAATTCAAAGGTCCATTCCGGCATCCTCGCAAAAATATATACCGGTTCCAGCATCCCACGCAACAGTGACGGAGTAAACAAAGCAAAGAAGGGTGACGCAGGATAGGTTACATCCACTGTTGCAATACATCCATTGGAGAAGCATTCCTTATGAAAGAACCACGGAGTATCATCCTTACCCACAACAATTTTTCCACTTCCAAACACATGCCGATAAGTAAGTCCTACCAAAGCAGAAAATTCTTCCCCGGCTATCCGTTTTGCTTCATTCAACAAAAAGAAATCCCAATCTTCACATTTCTGTTTTATTTGCTCGTATTCTTTATAAACTGTATCTAACAACCTTGCAAAATTATCTCCATATTCTTTCCAGTACCACGGCCTCAATTTCTCCTGCATAAATTCAATTGAATAAACATCGTCATACGCGACAACTACATATTCACTTTTCTTTCCCTGCGACGGAACTTGGACAGGAATTGTTACTACAAAGGCTACGGGTCTATCTTCCACCGCACGCGGAGAATTCTGATCATCACTATCAGGGAGTTTGGCACTTTTTAAGAAATCTTCTACTGCTACTTTCCGTTCCACTATAACGGTCTGAACATTCCCATGAGCCGGACAAGTTAAATACATATAGCCCCAATCAATCCGAATATTATCCCCCGCTTTTTCAAGGACAGGCTGTTCTACAGTTCCCGCTTTTAATAAAGTTAACCCCTCGGGACTTTTAAGGCGTTCCCACTGGACAACCTGCTTCTCCACATTCACACACCAATCTAAGCCTATATCAAAATACACCACGGCACTATGTTCTTTCCCATCTACAGATACAAGTTCAAATTCTACATAGGTGCAAGGAGAACTCAACCAGCGGAAATCTTCTGTTACCATAGGAGTTGTAAACTTTACATTCAGTTTTACTCCTCCCGCCTCATACTCATAAATGGTTCGTGTCGGATACACATTACAAACAACTTGTTTCATGACTTCTCCTCCCAAATCCGGAGGACCTATAAAACGATACAACTTCCCATCCAGATGTAACAGTCCGGACATGGTTCTTTGATGGCCCGTCCAGTGACAGCACCATTGTTCCGTCAATGTATCTGCAAACGACCATACGCTTGTATATGGGTCATGCACAACTAACGGCACTGCAGGAGGACGAAATTCTTTCGGAAGTTCCATTCCCTGTAAAACAACAAGACTTACTATTTGTGTTAACACGATACCTGTAAACATAGAGTCCTCCTTCTTGAAGAATTTGACAATATAAATTTATAAATTATAAGGGATTTTTTTAATTGATTATATAACATTATCTTTTTTTAAAATACATTCCACTCATTAGAAACAGAAGCAGTCCAATTGTTATAAAATCCAGAATCCGTTGCCATATATCTACAAAGATATTTCCACTGGACCCATCACAACCACACTTATCACCAGGACCGGGAGCCCCTTCACCTTCTCCCTCTGGTTTCCCTTCTCCTTCTTGCTGTCCTTCGGCAGACCCTTCACCTTCTACTGTTCCTTCATGCACTCCTTCTTC
>OGCI01001383.1_pt1 | contig 20615 bp, 19 predicted proteins | sample 1570021 | NCBI WGS metagenome assembly OGCI01 (sample SAMN06264664, study PRJEB24512) | hot springs metagenome | isolation source: Hot spring water | place: South Africa: Tshipise | collected 2015-06-21 | reverse complement strand
TGGCGGCGTTACAGGGATGGAGCGCTGGCAACCTTCGCGATGATGCTCTGGTTTCCATCATTGCCAACGATCTTTATGAACACACCCCTGAACATTTGGTGATCATTCTGGATGATTATCATCTTGTGGAAGAGAGTCGACCGGTTGTCCAGTTTTTGAACGACCTCATTCAACAGGTAGATGAAAACTGTCATTTCATCATTTCCTCGCGTACCCTGCTGAATTTACCCGACATGCCACTGCTCGTGGCGCGTTCTCTGGTGGGCGGGCTTTCTTTTGAAGAACTGGCGTTCCAGCCGGCAGAAATTCAACAACTGTGGCTCAGAAACTTTAAAATCCCTCTCTCTGATCAGGAAGCCGATCAACTGGCGCGGGAAACCGAGGGCTGGATTACCGGCATCTTGCTCACTCATCAGGCGCCGGGAGGCAGGCTGGAAGACCGCCTGCGCGGCGCAAAGGTTGCCGGGGTGGGGTTGTACGAGTACCTGGCTCAGCAGGTGCTGGAGCGTCAATCGCCTCAGATGCAGGAATTTCTCCTGCATACCTCACTGCTGGAAGAATTTGATGCTGAACTGTGCCAGGAAGTGTTAGGCGAGCCACCTGATGAGGTGCCATGGCAAACATGGATGGAGCAAGCCCTGCGTGCCAATCTGTTTATCCAGCCGGTAGGCACCGAGCGCGTCTTCCTGCGTTATCATCACCTCTTCCGTGATTTTTTACAGGCGCGTATGGCGCGTCTGTATCCCGAACGCACAAGGCAAATCCTGATTACCCTGGCTGAAGTGTGGGCGCGGCGCGGTGAGTGGGAGCGGGCATATGCCGTGTACCGCCGGCTGGGGAATGAGGAATGGATTGCTCAACTGGTCGAGCGCGCTGCCACCGATCTCATTGCCCGCGGGAACATCCAGACGCTGGGGGAGTGGCTGGAATCCCTGCCTGAATCCTACCGCAGCCGTCCTGCTATCCTCTCTTCGCTGGGGACGGTGTACGTTACCCGCGGGAATACGCCCCGCGGCGTTCAACTGCTGGATCGCGCGGTTCAGGCGTACCAGGAGATTGGAGAAAGGTCGGGGCTGGCGCGGGCGCTGGTGCGTCGGGCAACTGCCCTGCGCTTGCAGGGCAATACTCTCGCCGCCATTGATGATATCCGTCAGGCGCTTGCCATCATGGAAGACATTGAGGGGGAACATTCCCTGCGCGGCGATGCCCTCAATGAACTGGGGGTAGCGTACTTTTACCTGGGACATCTATCGGATGCGCTCCCCGCGCTGGAACAAGCCGCCGATTTGTTTCGGCAAAACCGAGATGCCGAGAGTGTGGCGAAGAATGCCATGCACCGGGGGATGGTGGCGCGCGCCATGGGACGTTTTAGCGAAGCCGAGCGCTTTTACAATGAAGCCCTCCAGTACTATCAGAAGAGCCACAATCTCATCTGGCTTGCCAATGTGCTCAACAATCTGGGAGTGCTCAAGCAGTATCGCGGAGATTACGAGGGGGCGGCGCTGGCGTTTGAGAAGGTGGTTCAATATGCTCACCTTGCCGGGTACAACCGGCTGGAAGCCTATGCACTGGCTGGGATTGCCGAACTGTACCGGGATTTGAATGCCGTCGCCGAGGCGCGTCAGGCCTGTCAACGGGCGCGCGCAGTAGCCGCTCAAATGGGCGACCAGTTCCTGCTCTTTTATCTCAATCTCCTTGAGGTCAGTCTTTCAATTCAGGAAGAGAACTGGACACAGGCACGTCAGGAACTGGAAACTGCCCGGCAATTCATGGGTGAAGGCGCTTCGCCGTACCAACAGCAACTTTTCATCATGGTCCGGGCGCATCTGGCTTTGTCCAACCATCCTTCCGAGGCGATACTGGCAGACCTCCTGCAATCGCGGCGCGTGCTCGAAGAGTCCAGCCGGCGCACGGATGCCCTGCATGCCACCTCTCTGATTGCCGGTATTGCCTATCGTCTGAAAGAGGTTCACACCGCCTGCCGCGAACTGGCAGTGCTTCAGGATGCCCTGCGAGATGCGGATTTAAATCATACTGCCACACTCTGCGCATTACGGATTCGTCATGTACTGGAAGAGATGCAGGAAAGCGATTGCAAGGCTTCCGTTTTCGCACTGAGAGAAGCCATCAGCGTCTTTGAGCGACGCATTCCCCTGCTCAAGCAGGCTTTACGCCGCCACCTGCAAACCGTGCCGCTGGGACCGCCCAGATTGTCCATTCAAACTCTGGGGAAGGTGCAGATTCGCCTGAACGGTCGGCTCATCCCCAATTCTGCCTGGGTGACCAAAACCTCGCGAGAATTGTTCTTACTGCTGGTTGCCACGCCCGAGGGACTTTCCAAAGAGCAGATTGGCGAAATCCTCTGGCCCGACTCCGAACCCGAGGATTTAAACTACCGCTTCAAGAATGCCATTTACCGCCTGCGGCGAGCAGTAGGCAAAGAAGCCATTCTATGGGAAGGGGACATTTACCAGTTCAACCGTTCCCTGGATTATGAAGAAGATGCCGAGGTCTTTCTGAAGGAAATTGAACTGGCAGAATCCAGCCAGGATGTGGAAAAAGCCATTGCCCACTACCAGCAAGCCATGCGGTTGTACCGGGGCTCCTATTTGCCAGATGTGGAAGGCAGTTGGGTACATCTCCGCCGTCAGAAATTACGCAACAAATACCTGCAGGGTTTGCACCAACTGGCTGGACTGGAGTTCCGCCAGAAGCACTACGAAGAAGCCCTGCAGGTGTTGCAGAAGTTACTGGAAGAAGATGCCTGCATGGAAGAAGCGCATCGTCTGGCAATGGTCATCCATGCCGCAATGGGCAATCGCACTGCGGTGATGCGCCAGTTTGAACTCTGCCAGACGGCATTGAAGCGCGAATTCAATGCACCACCCAGTGAGCAAACCCGTCAATTATTCCAGATGCTGATTCGTTAACTCCGGCAGTGCCAGGAAGAGAGCTACCAGCGTTTTCCCGTCTTCAATCTCTCCGCGCTGTGCCATTGCCAGCGCCTCCTTAACCGGAATGGACACCCGTTCGATGAATTCATCTTCGTCCTGGGGTAGCGGTGCGGGGGTTAAGTCGTCTGCCAGAAAGACGTGCATGTACTCGGTCGAATATCCCGGCGCCATGTAAAATCCTCCCAGGCGTTTCAGATTTCCTGCCGCCATACCGATTTCTTCCCGCACTTCCCGTGCTGCACCTTCCAGCGGATCTTCTCCCGCGTGCAGGACGCCCGCAGGCAATTCCAGCAGAGGATGCCCGGCGCCCAGACGGTACTGGCGCACGAACCAGATGTTTCCCGCTTGATCCAGCGGAAGAATGGTCACCGCGCCTTCATGTTCCACCAGATCATAGGTTTGGGATTTGCCGTTGGGCAGTTGCAGGGTGTGTTGAGCCACGGTAAACACACGCCCGGCGTGCAATACAGTGCGTTGAAGTAATTCAAAAGCCATGCAGAACCTCCCTGGAGAGAATGAAAAGGAGGCGGGGTCCTTCCCCGCCTTCCAGAACAGACGTGGATAAAGGGATTAAGGTTTATGGAATCTTCAGGGTCATGCCCACTTTGATGTCGTCCGGGCTGTTCAAGCCGTTAGCGGCAAGGATGGCTTCCGGAGAAACGTCGCCAAAGTAGCAGGCAATGGTGTAGACGGTATCGCCCGCGGCAACTTTATAATCGGTGTGCTTGCGCAGTACGCGGGGACCATAAGCCGCTTCGTTCCAGTTCCCGCTGGAGGGGATCTTCAATACCGTACCCACTGCGGGACGGGAATTCATGCTCAACCCGTTGAGCGAGAAAAAGGCGTTGAGGTCCAGGTCATACCGGCGGGCAATGCAGATGGGCCATTCGCCTTTCTGCAGGGTGTACGTGGAAGGGCGCTCCAGCGTGGGGATGGGCTTGGGTTGTGGCGCCTGTGCGGTGGGTTGCGGCTGCTCGGCTTGTTGAGGAACAGGTGTGGGGACTTGCTCCATTTGCGGAGTTGCTGTAGCCACCTGCGGCTGTGCCTGGGCGGTTTGGGTTTGCACGGCGTTGGCAAGCGAGGTGGGGGTTGGGAAGAGCACGCCCTGTTCCTGTGTGGGGGCGGGTGTGGAAGCGCGCAAGGTGCAGGCTGTGCTCAACACCAGCACAACAAGCAGGACCATCATCCAGAAAAAGCGAAGCGACTTATTCATGACCTCTGTTCTCCTTCTGTAACCGGATGCATTTCTCCAGAATGGACTGCATTGAAAAATCCTGACAAATTCCGGTTTACTTTTCTATATTTTAAATCTTAATTTTCTTCATCATAGTAGCATAAGGCATTTTATGCGTCAAGCGCAATGCGATTGCAATTTTTAGCGCTGCCTGTCCAGTTGCGTTGCAGGAAATGTGCCAGTTTTTTCCGGGGGGATTAGCCCTGTACTGGATGAACGTTCTCACCCGAAAGAATGACCTGAACGGAAAAAAGATGAAATTTTTTATGAGTTTTTCCGGTTTTATTGTATGATTATATTGTAAGAGGACTCATTTTACCTGAAAAATCTCATTTCGGAGGGGAGTGAATGGCAGAACAGTCTTCGGCGGGCAGACGCCTTCGGCAGGCGCTGGAGATGGAACAGCCCTTGCAGGTGGTGGGGGTGATTAACGCCTACGCCGCCCTGCTGGCAGAACGCGCAGGCTTTCGTGCGCTTTATCTGTCAGGTGGCGGGGTGGCGGCGGCATCGCTGGGGGTACCCGATTTAGGTATTACCACGCTGGAAGATGTACTCATTGATACCCGTCGAATTACCGATGCCACTTCTCTACCTCTACTTGTAGATGCCGATACCGGTTTTGGCAGTGCTTTTAACATCGCCCGCACGGTGCGCTCGTTGATCAAAGCCGGAGCGGCAGGTATGCATATTGAGGATCAGGTGCAGGCAAAACGGTGCGGTCATCGCCCGGGTAAACAACTGGTCTCGCCCGATGAGATGGTGGACCGCATCAAAGCCGCTGTGGATGCCCGCACCGATGAAGATTTTGTCATCATGGCGCGCACCGATGCGCTTGCCAGTGAAGGGCTGGATGCCGCTCTGGCGCGCGCTTCCCGTTATGTGCAGGCAGGCGCCGATATGATTTTTGCCGAAGCCGTCACCGATTTAGCGCAGTACGCTGCCTTTGTGCAGACCTGCGGCGTACCGGTGCTGGCAAACCTGACCGAGTTTGGCAAGACCCCCCTTTACACACTGGATGATCTGCGGTCGGCGGGGGTTCGTCTGGCGCTGTACCCGCTTTCGGCGTTTCGCGCGATGGCGGCAGCGGCGCTGGAGGTTTATCGCACCATTCGCACGGAAGGCACTCAGGGGAGGGTGGTCCCGCTGATGCAGACCCGCGCTGAACTGTATGAGGTGCTGAATTACTACGCTTACGAACAAAAACTGGATGAGTTGTTTGGAAAGGAGAAGGGAGATGGCTGAGATGAGTGCTGTTCAAGAAGCGCCCCGCAAGAAGTCGGTGGCGCTTTCGGGTGTTCCGGCGGGTAATACCGCCATTTGCCGGGTGGGTTTTGAGGGCAATGACCTGCGTTATCGCGGCTATGACATCAATGATTTAGCCGAGCATTCCACCTTCGAAGAGGTGGCTTTCCTGCTGGTGCATGGCAAACTGCCGCTGGCTTCGGAACTGGAACGTTACCGCCTGAAACTGAAACGCCTGCGGGGGTTGCCTGCGCCCGTCAAAGCCGTGCTGGAATTGATTCCTGCGGCGGCGCATCCCATGGACGTTTTGCGCACGGGTATTTCCATGCTGGGAGCAACCCTGCCCGAACGGGATGATCACAATGCCGAAGGCGCGCGTCATATTGCTGATCACCTGCTGGCAATCATGCCGTCCATTCTGCTGTACTGGTATCAGTATGCTCATCACGGTCGGCGCATCGAGGTAGAGACCGATGATGACTCCATTGCCGGGCATTTCCTGCATCTGTTGCACGGGCGCCGTCCCAGTGATCTGCATCAGCGCGCGCTGGATATTACTCTGATTCTCTACGCCGAGCATGAATTTAATGCCTCCACCTTTACCACCCGCGTCATTGCAGGCACTGGATCGGATATTTATTCCGCCATCACCGGGGGGATTGGCGCCCTGAAGGGCTTTAAGCATGGCGGTGCCAATGAAGGGGCAATGGAAGTCATCGAGCGCTACCGCACTCCCGATGAAGCCGAAAAGGATGTACGCCGCATCCTCAAAGACAAGGGCATTATCCTGGGCTTTGGGCATCCGGTTTACACCATTGCCGACCCGCGCGCGAAAATCCTCAAGGACCTGTCCTGCACCCTGTGCAAGGACTTTGGCGATGAAAGCATGTGCGATGTCGCCGAGCGCATTGAGGCAGTCATGTGGGAAGAGAAAAACCTCTTCCCCAACCTGGACTGGTACGCCGCTGTGACCTATCACATGATGGGCATTCCGACCTTCATGTTTACTCCCCTGTTCGTCATGGCTCGTACTGCTGGCTGGGCGGCTCACATTATCGAACAGCGTGAGGATGGAAAGATCATTCGCCCCTCTGCCAATTACGTGGGACCGGAACCTTTGACTTATGTGCCGATCATGAAGCGGGGCTGAAACGGGGTGGATATGTCTGGCAGTCATGGAGAAGTACGCGGGGCTTTCGACCCGCTGATAGTGGAGATTGCCGATTACGTCACCCGCGCGCAAATTGAGAGTTCTGAGGCTTACCACACTGCGCGCCTGTGCCTGATGGATTCGCTTGGCTGTGCGCTGGAGGCGCTTTCGTATCCCGCCTGCACCAAACTGCTGGGTCCCCCTGTGCCGGGGATGAGTGTTCTCAATGGGGCGAAAGTTCCCGGGACGCCTTATCAACTCGATCCGGTGACGGCGGCGTTTAACCTGGGGGCAATGATTCGCTGGCTGGATTTCAACGATACCTGGCTGGCGGCAGAGTGGGGGCATCCCTCGGACAATCTGGGTGGAATTTTGATGAGCGCCGATTGGCTTTCCCGTCAGGCGGTGGCGGCGGGCAAACGTCCTCTGGTGGTACGTGATGTGCTTACTGCCATGATCAAAGCCCATGAGATTCAGGGTGTGCTGGCGCTGGAAAATGCTTTCAATCGTGTGGGGCTGGATCATGTCCTGCTGGTGCGGGTGGCAAGCGCGGCAGTGGTGACGGGCTTGCTGGGGGGAACGCATGAGGATGTACTCAATGCAGTGTCCAATGCCTGGGTGGATGGCGGCACTCTGCGGGTGTACCGCCATGGCAGCAACACTGGCTCGCGCAAATCGTGGGCGGCGGGTGATGCCACATCGCGCGGGGTGAGGCTGGCGCTGATGGCTTTGAAGGGCGAAATGGGTTACCCCGGGGCGCTCACCGCGCCTGTATGGGGTTTTCAGGATGTCTTCTTCAAAGGGCAACCAATTCGACTGGGCAGACCACTGGGTTCGTATGTCATGGAAAACGTCCTTTTCAAGGTCTCGTTCCCGGCGGAGTTTCACGCTCAGACGGCGGTGGAAGCGGCTTTTCAACTGCACCCGCTGGTAAAAGACCGCCTGGACGAGATTGAAAAAGTGGTGATCACCACGCACGAATCTGCTCTGCGTATTATTGACAAGAAAGGTCCCCTCCGCAACCCTGCCGATCGCGATCACTGTATCCAGTATATGACTGCCATCGGATTGATCTTTGGACACCTGACTGCGGAAGACTATGAGGATGAACGCGCTGCTGACCCGCGCATTGATGCCCTGCGGGAAAAAATGGTGTGCGTGGAAAACCCGCAGTACAGCAGGGACTATCTGGACCCGGAAAAACGCTCGATTGCCAATGCCGTGCAGGTCTTCTTCCGCGATGGCACCGCTACCCCGCAGGTAGTGGTAGAGTATCCGCTCGGTCATCGCCGCAGACGCGCTGAAGCCCTGCCCCTGCTGGAAGCCAAGTTTCACGCCAGTTTACAGCGTCACCTTTCCCCGCGGCAGGGGGCGGCAATTCAGGCGCTGTTTGCCAACCCGGGCAGACTGGAAGCCGTACCGGTGCATGAATTTATGGATTGGTTTGCTTTGTAAGGAAGTTATCTTATAACGGTGCTGAGGAAGCGCAATCCTGCCCATGCCAGTCCGCCCAGCCCCAGCGGATAGAGGACGAACAGGAATAACCCATCCAGCCAGCGCAGGGCGCGCAGGGCTTGTCCGGCGCTATTCACTGACATGTTCTGCAGGAAGGTGTACCATGTGGACAGGTTCAACATACCTGCCAGAACATTCAGCACGATGGCGCCGATTAGAATGATCCATCCGACAAGAAACATCCGCGCGAGAATCATCGTGGAACGCCCCTACAGTTCGCGGTGAATCTTGCGGGAGAAATCGGGCAGTGTGCGGGTGTACTCGCTTTCCATCAGTGGGGAAGCGATGAGGTAATCGGCGGTGGCGCGATTACAAGCGGTAGGAATGTTGTACAGAACCGCTACCCGCAACAGGGCTTTGACATCCGGGTCGTGCGGTTGCGGTTCCAGTGGATCCCAGAAGAAGATCAGGAAATCAATTTTGCCTTCCACAATCCCTGCCCCGATTTGCAGGTCTCCCCCGAGCGGTCCGCTCGACAGGATACTGACGGGTAAGCCGGTGTGTTCCATGATTAACTTTCCTGTCGAAGAGGTGGCATACAGAAAATGGCGTGAGAGCGTGCCTTTGTTGAAATCCACCCACTCCAGGAGTTCCTGTTTCATCCCGTCGTGGGCGATCAGGGCAATGTGTTTTTTGGCTTGAGAAACCAGTGTGCGTTCGTGCATGTGTGCCTGCCTTTCTAGACTGCTTCTGTCTCCATTATATTCATAACCCGGAAAACCGCGTGTAGAAACAGGTGAAGAAATTGTTAAGGTTTCTCTTGACGGCAGGGACTGATATGCTATACTCCAGTAGGGTATATTGAAACGAGAGGAGCAGACGCATTGCCTATGCCGCTGTATGAATATCATTGCGATGAGTGTCAGGAAGATTTCGAAAAGATGGTGCGCTTGAGCGAGTGTGACGTCAACCCGCGCTGTCCAAGATGCGGCAGTTTACGCACCCGCAAGCAACTTTCCACCTTTGCCTCGCGCGGTGGATCGTCGCCCACCTGGAGTTTGTCGTCTTCTTCTTCAGGGTGTTCCTCGAGCGGAAGCCGCTTCAGTTGAGCGGGGTAAGCCTGTTGCCAGCCGTGTGCTGGCTTTCTTTTTTACCTTGAGGGTGTACAATGAAATTACGAGATCCTCAATTGCAAGAGTCGTTGATTCAGCGCCTGCGTCGCATCGAGGGGCAGATTCGCGGCGTTGAAGGTATGCTGGAACAGCAACGGGACTGTAAGGAGATCCTTCAGCAGGTTTCGGCAGTCCAGGCGGCTTTGCGCAGTTTCAGCCGTTTGCTCCTGGAGGAATACGCGGTGACCTGCCTGCTGGATGAGGAAGCCCGCGAGAATCCGCGCCTGGCAGAACAAAACCTGCGCGAATTGATTGATTTAATCAGCAAGGCTCAATAATCAGGAGGAAAAAATGGCATCAGCACGCATCAAATGGACGGGAGAGAAGGAGTTTATCGGGGTGGATTCCACCAATCACTCGGTGGTGATTTCCACACCTGCCGAGAACACGGGCATGAAACCCTCGGAATTACTGCTGGTGGCGCTGGCGTCCTGCACTGCGGTGGACGTGGTGGAGATTCTCGCCAAAAAGAAACTCACCCTCACCGGGCTGGAAATTTTTGCTACCGGGGAACAGGAAGCCGATCCGCCGTGGACTTTCCGCAAAATCCACCTGAAGTATGTTTTCCGCGGAAAGGATCTTACGGAGAAAGCCGTTGAACAGGCCATCGCCTTATCTGAGGAAAAGTACTGCTCGGTAGCCGCGACCATCCGCGGGAAAGCCGAAATAACCACCTCATACGAACTGCATCTCGAGGAATAAAGAAAGAAAAAACTGCGCCGTCCGAACCCTTTCGGGCGGCGTTTGCGTTAAAATATCTTGAAATTTAAACCCTTTTCTCAGCGTTGTTGTCCATTCGTTATTCAGGGGTTTTTCTTTATTCCTGTTTTTGGATTCGAGGTTTCTTGAACGCATCTGCATCTTCTTACTCTGGTGTGCTGGCGCGTTATGGCGCATGGATGGATCTGCCTGCCCACACTCGCGCTGTGACCCTTCTGGAGGGCAACACGCCGCTGATTCCCATGCCGCAACTGGCTCAGGAACTGGGCGGTGGTTTTGAATTGTTTGTGAAATTCGAGGGCATGAACCCGACCGGCTCGTTCAAAGACCGTGGTATGACCGCCGCCATCAGCGAAGCCTTTGGGCGTGGGGTGCATACGGTCATTTGCGCCTCGACGGGCAACACAGCGGCGTCGGCGGCGGCGTACGCCGCCCGCGCGGGCATGCGCGCCATTGTCATCATTCCCGAGGGTAAGGTTGCCGCAGGAAAACTGGCGGGAGCGGTGGCATACGGCGCGCAGGTCATTCAGATTCAGGGTTCTTTTGATGATGCCTTGAGCCTGGTGGTGGAAATTTCCGAGCGCCATCCCATTGCGCTGGTCAATTCCCTCAACCCTTACCGCCTGGAAGGGCAGAAAACAGCCGCTTTTGAAATTGTGGATGCGCTGGGGCATGCGCCCGACTGGCTGTGCCTGCCGGTTGGCAATGCAGGCAACATTACCTCGTACTGGATGGGGTTTCGTCAGGATCATGCCCGCCGTTCCAGCGGATTACCGCGCATTCTGGGTGTGCAGGCAGAGGGCGCCGCACCGCTGGTGTTGGGACATCCCGTAGAGCATCCCGAAACGGTAGCAACCGCGATTCGCATCGGCAAGCCTGCCCGCGGTGAACAGGCCCTGGAAGCCGCCGAACAGTCCGGCGGGCGCATCATTGCCGTCAGTGATGATGAAATTCTTGCCATGCAGAGACATCTGGCTGGCGAGGGGGTGTGGGTGGAGCCTGCCTCGGCGGCAGGGCTGGCGGGGTTAGCCCGACAGTTACGCGAAGGCGTCATCCGCGTTCAGGATTTGCGCGGCAGGCGCGTGGTGGCGGTTTGCACCGGACACGGGTTGAAGGACCCGGAAATCATTGCCCACAGGATGCCAGCGCCGTTACGCCTTCCCGCCCGCATGGATGCGCTGGAAGAAGCCATTCTGGGAGCGCCGCGATGAACGTCAGGGTGCGCGTCCCGGCAACCACTGCCAATCTCGGTCCCGGCTTTGACTGTCTGAGCCTTGCGCTGGATCTCTGGAACGAAGCGGAGTTTCGCTTTGAGGGTGAGGGCGTGTGCATGGAGATTCACGGTGAAGGGGCAGAAGTGCTCTCCCGGAAGCCGGATAACCTGATCCTCACCGCGTTTTACCGCCTGCTCCGGCAGGTTGGGGCGCCTGCGCCGCGCGGACTGCGCCTTTGCGTGCATAACGCCATCCCGGTAGGCTCCGGGTTGGGTTCCAGCGCTTCGGCGGTGGTGGCGGGCCTGCTGGCGGCGCGGACATGGAGCGGTGTGGAGATTCCACTGGAGCAACTGGTAGAACTGGCTGTCTCCATGGAAGGGCATGCCGACAATGCCAGCGCAGCGCTGTATGGTGGGCTGACCGTCTCGGTGAACACCTCCAGTGGCTGGCTGGTGGAACGCTTTGAGATTGCCCCCCTGCAGGTGGTAGTGGTGCTTCCTCAGATCAATCTGTCCACGCGTTCGGCACGGTTGATTCTTCCTGCCTTGCTCGAGCACCGGGATGCAGTCTTCAACATTGGGCGTTCGGTTCTGGTCACCGAAGCCCTGCGTACGGGTGATCTGGATTTGCTGGGCAGAGTCATGGAAGATCGGCTGCATCAGCCCTACCGCCTGCCGCTCATCCCCGGGGCGCAGGATGCCATGCGGGCGGCACGTGAAGCGGGAGCGGCGGCAGTGGCGCTTTCGGGGGCGGGTCCCAGTTTGATCGCCTTCCCCAATCAAGCCCCGCAAAGTGTGGCTGATGCCATGCAGGCGGCATTTCGAAAGCAGGGCGTGCCATCGCGGGCGTTTCTGCTGCGCACAACCCTGCTGGGAGCGCAAATTCAAGCCTGATTCCCGGCTCTATCCCCCTCAGCATGCAGGGTTTCCTGATGTACAATCGAAGTATGGTAGAAGAGGCAGTAATCATAGATGCTGTTCGTACCCCCATCGGTGCGTTGGGGGGCAGTCTGGCGCGGGTGCGCCCTGATGATCTGGCGGCGCACGTCCTGCAAGCCTTGTTGAAACGTACGCAGATGGACCCTGCGCTGGTTGAAGAGGTCATTCTGGGGTGCGCCAATCAGGCAGGCGAGGACAACCGTAACGTTGCCCGCATGGCGCTTTTGCTGGCGGGTTTCCCGGTCGAGGTGGCAGGTGTTACCGTCAACCGGTTGTGTGCCTCGGGGTTGAGTGCAGTCAATATGGCGGCGCGGGCAATCCGTCTGGGAGAAGGGGATGTCTTCATCGCCGGCGGGGTGGAGAGTATGTCCCGGGCGGCGTACTCGCTCCCCAAAGCCGAGACAGGTTTCCCCTTTGGCAACCTGACCGCGTATGACACTGCGCTGGGCTGGCGTTATCCCAACCCGCGCATGCAGGAACGGTACGGAACCGAGTCCATGGGCAAGACGGCGGAAAACATAGCCGAGATGACCGGCATCACCCGGGAAGAACAGGACCGCTTCGCGCTTGCCAGTCATCAGCGCGCCATTGCCGCCATAGACTTGGGGAAGTTTGCCGAGGAAATTGTCCCGGTTCCCGTCCCGCAGAAGAAGGGCGATGTACTGCTGGTGGACACCGATGAACGTCCCCGCCGGGATACCAGCCTGGAATCGCTGGCAAAACTCAAGCCTGCCTTCCGTCCCAACGGCACGGTGACGGCGGGCAATGCTTCCGGGATGAATGACGGTGCCGCCGCCCTGCTGTTGATGAGCGCCTCACGTGCCGCGCAACTGGGACTGAAGCCGCTGGCACGCATTATCAGTTCCGCCGCAGCAGGGGTTCCGCCGCGCATCATGGGCATGGGACCGGTTCCTGCTACCCGCAAGGCGCTGGCGCGCGCCGGGTTGAACCTGGACCAGATCGGACTGGTGGAAATCAACGAAGCCTTTGCGGTACAGACTCTGGCGGTGATGCGCGAACTGGGGCTGTCTCATGAGATGGTCAATGTGAACGGTGGTGCAATCGCGCTGGGGCATCCGCTGGGTTGTTCGGGAGCGCGCATTCTCACCACGCTGATTCACGAGATGCGCCGCCGCGCACCGTACATGCCGAGACCCTTCTATGGACTGGCGACGCTGTGCGTGGGTGTGGGGCAGGGCGAAGCCACCATTGTGGAGTGGCTGGCATGAATGTGCTGGTAACCGGCGCAAGCGGATTCATTGGTGGTAACCTGTGCCGTGCACTGGTCCATGCAGGGCACCGCGTGCGTGCGTTTCACCGCGCTTCCAGTGTGCTGACCCTGCTGGATGGGCTGGATGTGGAGCATGTAGTGGGGGATCTCACCCAGCCAGAAAGCGTAGCCCGCGCCATGCAAGGCATTGAGGTGGTTTTCCATGCCGCGGCGTGGATGGGCAGCAGCGATCCCGGCAAACTGTATGCAGTCACAGTGGAAGGTACTCGCACAGTGTTGCGATATGCCCGCGAGGCAGGAGTACGCCGGGTGGTGCATACCAGTTCGGTTGCCGCGCTGGGGGTTCCAGAGTACCGCTCTCCGTTTCCCATCAACGAAAACCATACCTGGAATTACCATCCGAAGCGCTATCCTTACGGATATGCCAAGTATCTGGCGGAACTGGAAGTGCAGCGCGCGGTGGCACAGGGACTGGACGTGGTCATTGTCAACCCGGCGCTGGTGTTTGGATCAGGTGATGTCTATCGTCAATCGCGCTCCCTGCTGAAACAGGTTGCCGATCGCCGCATACCGTTTTCGGTGGAAGGCGGCTTGAACGTGGTGCATCTCGAAGATGTCATTGAGGGACATCTGGCGGCGCTGGAGCGCGGACGCACCGGTGAGCGCTACATCCTTGGCGGGGAGAACCTGAGCCTTCATGCCATGCTCAGCCTTGCTGCCGCGGTGGTGGGGGCTCCACCCCCTGCATGGATGCTTCCTGCCGGGCTGGTACGCACTGCGGCGTTTCCGCTGAGGGGGTTACAGCGTTTTCTGAATCTGCCAATTCCGGTTGAAACGCTTCATCTGGCGGGGTACTACTTTTATTTCGACACCACCAGAGCCCGCAAGGAACTGGGCATCACTCTGGGACGCACTGCCCGTGAGGCGTTTGAGGATGCCTGGGAATGGATGCGCTCTCCCCGCTGAATGGGATCGGGAGGTGTGCAATGAAACAGGGTTTGAGAGGGTGGTTTCAACGGCATCCGTTGATGATGTTTTACCTGCTGGCGTTTCTGTTCTCGTGGCTGGGGTGGATTCCTCAACTGCTCACCGCTCGTGGCGTCTGGAGGGTGGAACATCCGCTGTTAACCTTTCTGGGCGGAGGCGGTCCTACGCTGGCGGCGGTGCTGGTGGTGTGGTTGACGCAGGGCAGGCAGGCGGTGGGTGGATTGTTCGCCCGCCTGTTTGATGTGCGGGCGGGCTGGCGCTGGCTGGGGGTTGTTTTAGCATTCTGGATTATCACCGGTGCGGTGGCGCTGGGTTTGATGGCTCTGTTTACCCCGCATCGCCCCGAACTGCAGGGCTTTTCCTGGGGAGCGCTGGCTCCGGTGTTCGTCGCCATGCTCCTTTCCAACGTATGGGAAGAAATTGGCTGGCGCGGGTTTGCCCTGCCGCGCTTTCAGGAACGCTTCTCCGACTGGCACACAGCCCTCATCATGTCGGTGTTGTGGAGCGTGTGGCATTTGCCGCTCCTCTTGAACCCGGATCATCCCATGTCTGGCTTACCGTGGGGCGTAGAATGGCTCTTCAGCCTCTCGCTCACGGTGATGTATATCTGGCTGTACCGGCAGACCCGCGGCAGTCTCTTCTACGTGACGGTCTTCCATGCCCTTTCGAACACGCTGGCATTTGCCTTTCTGGAGTGGGGGGTGTTCTTTGCGTCCTATGGCTTTGTTGTGGGGGCGGTCACGCTGGCGGCGGTGTGGGTGTTGAGAACGTCTCCATCCAGAACACAGGGCGGCTGAACTGATGAATTTCGGTAGAGAAATTTCTTTTCATCTCCATGTGATGTCCTGTATCCAGAGTTTGATTGTAGATGGGCGGGGGTAAAAAGCCTTTACCGGAGGGAGGATTTAGGGTGAGGGTGGAGAAAGCCCTGGATTTTATCCGCGTCAACCTTGACCGCCAGCCTGAGCATGGGTAAAATAATAACGCTTGCGGGAGTGGCCAAGCGGTAAGGCATCAGCCTTCCAAGCTGATATTCGCGGGTTCGAATCCCGTCTCCCGCTCTCTTTTTTTAATTCTCCCTCTTTGAAGTTGTAATTTCGCAGCATTCCAGAAGGTGATGGTGTTCAAATCCCGCCTTCCCCCATTGACGGGTATTTTTCATTTGCCTTCCCTTCAGGCTTGAATATAATCAAATCAAACATTTCCTGCAGGGAGGGACGTATGCCTGAATTTCACCAGTGGTTGGAACAGAAATTCCGTCAGTGGGAAAAAGAGCAGGGTAAATCCCAGTCATACTATGCCTTTGCACGCTTTTTAGGCGTATCCCAGAGTGCCCTCGCCCTGTGGATGACTGGTGACAGCCTGCCCGGCGCTGATGACCTTGCCCTGCTGGCTGAAAAACTGGGGAATGAAGTTTATGCGGTCATGGACAAGCCCCGTCCCGACCCCTTCCTGCAAAAACTGGTGGATGCCTTTCCCGCTCTGCCGGTGGGATTGCGCGAACGTCTTGCCAGTGCAGCGTGGGATACCCGCCAGTACATTCAAAGCCGTGGTCTTGACCCCGAATCGGTCGAAGCCAAAAAAGCGCTGGTAGAAATTTTCCAGCGCTACGGCATTCGTTTTGGCAGTTAATTCACTCGTTGCGTTTGACAGTAAAGGTATCGAAATCCCTTACCACCACTGCGTCTGGAAAGACGCTCTGGGCTTCGGTGAGGATGTCTTTCTCGCGGTAGCGGCGTGAGAGATGGGTGAGGTAAAGCGCTTTCACCCCGGCGCGCTGTGCCAGTTCTGCCGCCATGCGCGCGGTGAGGTGTGAGAACTGATGCGCCATCTCGCGTTCCTCTTCCAGATAGGTGGCTTCGATGACCAGTGCGTCGGCTCCGTGGACGATTCCTGAAAGACTTTCGGTCTCTCCGCAATCGCCCACGTGCACCAGCCGTGTGCCGGGGCGCTCTTCGCCCAGCACCATATCCGGGGTGATGGTCCTGCCGTCCGGCAGGCGCACCGAACGCCCTTCCACCAGATCCCGGCGCAGAGGTCCGGCAGGTACGCCCAGCGCATCGGCTTTTTCGGGCAGGAAGGGACGCCGCGAATGTTCCTCGAACAGATACCCCAGACTCTCGCTGCCGCGGTGATGCACGGGGAACGCCGAAACGCGGAAATCATCGCCCTCAAAGAACACCCCGGGGGTGATGGGGATGAGGGTCAGCGGCATGGGAGGGCGCGCTCCGCGCAGGACCACCCGTGTCAGCAAATCGTCAATGCGCTCCAGCGCCGAGCGTGGACCGTAAATCTCCAGATGGTCGATGGTTTCCCAGCGCATGAAGGTGGAAAGCAGTCCCGCCAGCCCGAGGATATGATCCAGATGCCCGTGGGTAATCAGGATGTGGTTGAGACGTTTGAAGCCTAATCCGGCTTGTAAAATCTGGCGCTGTGTGCCTTCCCCGCAGTCAATCAGAAAGCGGTATTCGTTGTGTTTTACCAGTTGCGCAGAAAGCCCCCGCTTGACGGAGGGGGCTGAAGCCGAAGTGCCCAGAAAGGTGATTTCAAACATTTTATGACCGCCAGAATCCTCGATGAATGGCGCGCACTTCCTCGGCGGTGATGAAGGCTTCGGGGTCTGCCTTGCGGATGATGTCCTCGGCGTGGTCGAAATCTCGTCGCAGGACACTGCAGTTGAGCATGGTGACCGCGCCGTTTTTGCCGAAGGCGGGAATCTCCGTCACCGCGAAGCCAGCATCACGCAGCGCCTGAGCAATTTGCGAGCCTGCCGCTGTGCTGATGATGGTGATGCGCACATGCCCGATTGCCATTTTATCTTCGATGATCATGCCCACAATGTTACCGGTGGCAAACCCGGTAGCATATGCCAGCACGCTCAAGGGATGCACATCGCCGCTCAGCACCCGCGACACCGCAATGATGAAAACGAGCGATTGCAAAAAGCCCAGGATCCAGGAAAAGAGTTTCTTCCCGCGCACGACAAAGAGAATGCGGATGGTGTCCATGGACATGTCCACCACACGCATCACAAAAATTATCAGCGCGGTCAGAAAGATTTCAGGGGTCAGAAAGGATTGCATAATGCCACCTGTTCAAAATCAGGGCTTTTTCTCGCCGGGGAGCGCTTCCATCTGGAGCGCCGCTTCCATGGCGGGTAGATAAGCCTGCTGCAGGTACTCTTTGAGCATGCGTCGGGTAGAGAATTGTGGAATGAGAGTGCGCATGGACTCTTTGATACGTTCAATCCAGGCGTGGGGGATGTCGTCGCCGGCACGGCTCCCGTAGTACAACGGGATAATCTCATTCTCCAGCGTGGCATACAGGCTTTGCGCGTCGTGCTCGTCCTGCTCGTTGGGGTCGGCGTAATCCTTTTCTTCCCCGATCGCCCAGCCGTTTTTACCGTTGTATCCTTCGCGCCACCAGCCATCCAGCACCGAGAAGTTCAGCACGCCGTTCATGGCGGCTTTCATGCCCGAAGTACCCGAGGCTTCATTCGGACGGCGCGGGGTGTTCATCCAAACATCAACGCCCTGAACCAGCAACCGCGCCAGATTCATGTCATAGTCTTCAAGGAAGACCAGACGCCCGCCAGCGCGCGAGTCCTTCACCGCGCGGTAAACCTGCTGGATGAGCAGTTTCCCCGGCTCATCGGCAGGGTGCGCTTTGCCGGCAAAGATGATCTGCACCGGCATTTCGGCGTTGGTGATGATGCGAATCAGGCGATCCACGTCGCGCATGATGAGGTTGGCGCGCTTGTACGTGGCAAACCGCCGCGCAAAGCCAATGGTGAGTGAATACGGCTCCAGCAGGACGCCACCCGCTACCACCTGTACGGGGTGGGCTTCACCGGTCACCCAGTGACGGCGAGCCCGTTCGATGGCGTAATGGACCAGTTTGTTCTTGAGATGGCGGCGCACTGCCCAGATTTCTGCGTCGGGGATGTTGTCAATCATCATCCACATTTCGGGATCATCCAGATTGTCCATCCAGTCCATCCCCAGGTAGCGTTCAAAAAGCAAACGCCAGCGGCGCGCCATCCACGTGCCCACATGCACCCCGTTGGTGATGTGGAAGATGGGCACATCGTCTTCCTTTCGGTCAGCCCACAGTTTATGCCACATGCGCCGCGAAACGCGTCCATGCAGTTCCGAAACGGCGTTGCATTTTTCGGAAAGGCGCAGTGCCAGCACCGGCATGCTGAAAGTTTCTCCCCATTCCTGCATGTTCCGCCCGAGGTCAATGAACAGATCACGGTCCATCTTCAACTCGTTGTACACATGCGAGAAGTACTTGTCCATCATCCACAGGGGGAATTCGTCGTTCCCGGCGGGCACGGGGGTGTGGGTGGTAAAAATGTTGGTCTTGCGGATGCGTTCTCTGGCTTCTTCCAGCGAGAATCCCTGCGCTACATACTCCCGCAGGCGCTGAATGGTCAGGAAGGCGGAGTGTCCTTCGTTCATGTGCCAGACGGTCGGATCGTAGCCCAGCAGACGCAGGGCGCGCAGACCGCCGATTCCCAGCAGAATTTCCTGAGAAATGCGCACTTCCTGATCGCTGGTGTACAGGCGTGCGGTCAGCGAGCGGTCGGCGAGGGTGTTGCTTTCCACGTCGGTATCCAGCAGGAAGAGGGGAACCCGTCCTACCTGAATCTGCAAAATGCGGGCAAAGACTTTGCGCCCTGCCAGGGTTACCGAAACCATCAGCGGTCCGCCTTCGGGGTGCACCAGCGGGACAACCGGCAGTTCCTCGTAGTTCAGGCGCAGATTGCGGGTTTCCTGCCATCCATCTTCGGTGATTTTCTGAGAGAAATAGCCTTGCGTGTAGTAAAAACCCACCCCTGCAAGGGGCAAGCCCAGATCACTGGCTTCTTTCAGGTGGTCGCCTGCCAGCACGCCCAGACCGCCGGCATACACCGGCAGCGATTCGTGCAAGCCAAACTCAAAGGAAAAATAGGCAATTTGCTGGCTGGTCAACTGCGGATAGGTGCGCCGGAACCAGGTGTTTTCTTCAGCCATGTACTGGTCAAAGGCGCGAATCACTGCATCGTAACTTTCAAGGAAGTATCGGTCGTTGGTCGCCGCGTTGAGGTGGCGCCGTTCTACCCGGCGCAGGAATGCCACCGGATTGTGATAGACCTGTTCCCACAGGGTGCGATCAATGCGGGCAAACAATCGCAGGGCTTCCGGATTCCATGCCCACCACAGGTTGTACGCCAGATCTCCAAGGCGTGCAATGCGGCGCGGCAGGCTGAAATGATTGGGCGTTTCACGAACGAAAGAAGACATTTTCAGAACCTCATTTTCTAAATTCCAAAATAAACTGACCTGCTTTCGCAGGGTATGGGGTCAAAGCAGACTTTATTGATAGCGAAAGGGATTATACCATATCCACATGAAGCCTTCAGATGACTCTGGTTGTGCTTCATGTCCTCGAATCGCCCGCTTTTATCCCGGTTCCTGCCGGGTATTGCCGGTTCGGGTGGCGGCGGAGGATTCCATCAACAGACGCCAGTTCAATCCCGCAGGCAGGAAAACCAGGACAAAGTTCAGCAATAACAGAAGGGTGGATTGGAAGATTTCCGATGAAGCAATGATGTAGGGCGGCGTACCTGCCAGTTTGACCAGCCACAGGGCTGAACAGTAAGCAAAAGCGATCAGGAACATCGCCGAATAAAGGATGCTGGAACCCAGACGGTAAATGACGGGCAGTGCGCTGCCCGCCAATCCCAGCAACATAACCAGAAGGACGCTCATCCAGTAAGCATTCGGATCACACGATAGATCGGAAATACACCGCGAGGAAGCCACCAGAGAAAAGAGCATGGAGGCTCCAACAAAGAAAAAGCCGATCAGGAAAAAGATGGGATACAGAAGCGGTTCCTCATGCGTGGAGAGCATGACGAATAACAAACCTGCACAGAGGATGATGGTGATGACAATTTCCCGGATGACAAAATCGTTGAAAAAATTCCAGAAAAAGGAAGATCCGGAAGCCAGATTAGGGTCTATTCCTCTACCGAATACATCTATCATATGAAGCGCTGCCCCCACCCCTGCGGGAAAGAAGAACATGAAGAGTCCAATGGAGATTCCCAGAACGCGCCAGATGAACGTATCATCGTCCTGAAATCGCCTTGATATGGCGCGGCGCCATTCTGCATTCCGGAAAATGAAATCCGGAGGAGGGGGAGGGGAGGAAGGTCGGGGGGATTCACCACCCCCACCGGGTCGGTGAGAGTGACCATTGTCAGACGAGGGAGCAGAGTGAAAAGATGAGCGGGAGGGCAAGGCGCGTCTTCTTCCCCCTGTGGAATAG
>OGCI01001382.1_pt1 | contig 20616 bp, 17 predicted proteins | sample 1570021 | NCBI WGS metagenome assembly OGCI01 (sample SAMN06264664, study PRJEB24512) | hot springs metagenome | isolation source: Hot spring water | place: South Africa: Tshipise | collected 2015-06-21 | reverse complement strand
CGCGCACATCCGGCGCGCGGTTGTGCGGACGGCGGAACGTCGTCCAGGGCGAATTCGACGACAGACCATAGAGCGCGCCGCGCCGCGCGCCGGTCAGGCGCTGCAGGTCAAGCGGAGTCAGCACCTGCTCGGCGACGATATCCGGTCGCAAGCCAAACGTCGCCAGTCGCTCCCGCACAACCTCGCTGTAACTGTCCGCTTTCTGAGTCCAGTCCCACTGCGATCCCAGCGCGGGCGCGTTGACCAGCACAAACCAGTTTTCGTGGCCGGGCGGAGCGTGATCGGGATCGGTTTTGGAGGTGATGGCAACATAAACGGTCGGCTCGTCCGGCGGAACACCGTGCCGGAAGAGGGAGGCGAACTCGCGACGATAGTCGGACGAGAAGAAAATGTTGTGGTGAGCCAGTTGGGGGTGATGTCCGCGCACGCCCCACAGGAGGATGAAGGCCGAACACGAGGGTTCCGCCGCCAGCAGTCGCCTCAACCGCCGACGTCGTCCTGCCCCTGGCGGCAACAGGCGCTCGTAGACCGTGGCCACGTCCAGGTTGGCAACTACTGCGCCCGCAGCTATCGTCCGCCCATCAGCCAGTAGTACGGCGCGCACCCGCCCGTCGCGCACCTCCAGCCGCTCAACCGACACTCCTGTCTGTATCTCTACGCCGAGTTCTTCGGCCAAGCGAGCCAGCGCCCGCGCAATCGCGTATACCCCGCCTTGCGGATACCACACGCCGCCATTCAGTTCCACATGCGCAATCACATTGAGCGTCGCGGGTGCCTGGTAGGGACTCGCGCCCACATACGTGGCGAAGCGCCCCAGCAATTGCCGCAGGTGCGGCGAGCGCACGTAGCTTTCGATGGCCCGTTGCATGGTGCGCAGGCCATCCACATGCAGCGCATCGCTCAGGGGCACCCGCCTCAAGCTGTGCCAGGCCGGTGGCTGATCGTAAATGAAGACTGGCCCGGTGATGCGGTGCAGGCGAGCCGCATAGCTCAGAAAAGCCAGATACCCTTCGACATCCCGCTCGTCAAGTGCGGCAATCTGCGCCAGCGTGTTTGGCAGATCGCGCGACAGGTCGAGTTGCACACCGTCGGGGTAGAAATAGCGCGTCAGGGGTTCGACCGGCACCATTTGCAGGTGATCTTCCAGTCGCCGTCCGGCGACTGCAAACAGGTCTTCCAGCACATGCCGCATGGTGATCACCGCAGGGCCAGTGTCCCAGCGGAAACCGTCCTGGCGCACTTCGCCCATTTTGCCGCCAACCACCGGATGCTGCTCCACGACGATCACGCGCACGCCCGCCGCTGCCAGATGAATCGCCGCGCTCAGCCCGCCGACTCCTGCGCCCACGACGATCACCGGCTCAGCGGACACGCTTCACGCTCCTCGCCGACATGATGGTGCGGCCTTTCCAGCGCGGCCCGCCGTAGCGCAGCCGCCACCACACCGCCTGTGCCGCGATGACGGTCATCAGCAAGGCCGATAGCGGCATGAGCAACGCATCGCCCAGGCGCTGACGGGTTGCCCCCGCGGTGATCAGGCGCGCCCCCACGCCCAGCATCACCAGAGTCAGCGGCCAAAGGGCAGGTTGTGCTATCAACCAGCCCCAGGGGGCGAGGAAGATTAGCCAGTGGAAGACTGTCGCCAACATAAGAGGGATGATCCCCCCGTAACCGGCGATGATGTTCTTGGCGAAGCCGTCGCGCACCGCCGACCAGCCCGTGTACATGCGGCAGGCGATCAGGCCATTGCCATCAGCCATCAGCAGACGGCGCCGGTGCCGCTTAGTCAGACGAGCCAGCGCCACGTCCTCGACAATGCGGTCGCGCACCGCTGCGTGCCCGCCGATGGCGTGATACGTCTCGCGCCGAAAGACCAGGCACTGCCCATTGGCCGCGGCGAACGCCGCCCACGGCGCGTAACGCACCAGCACTTCCGGCAGATAGCCCAATACGGCCAGCGCCATCAGCGGCACAGTCAGGCGTTCGGCCCAGCTATGCGTCTCCTGCGTCGGCCAGACGGTCAGCATGTCGCTGTGATGGCGTTCCAGGAGTGCCATCAGCGCCGCCAGGGCTTCTGGTTGCCAACGCACGTCGGCATCGGTGAACACCAGCACGTCGCCGCTGGCCTGAGCCGCTAACTGATGACAGGCCCAATTCTTGCCCAGCCATCCTTCTGGCAACGGTTCGCCTGGCAGGACGCGCAGCCGTTCATCTGCCGCCGCTGCCGACCGGGCCACCTCCGCCGTATTGTCGCCAGACTGATCGTCCAGCACGAGCACCTCGAAGTCGGGGTATAGCTGGGCCAGCAACCCCCAGACAGTTGTGCCAATCACTGCCGCCTCGTTGCGAGCTGGCACCAGCAACGAAACGCGCGGCGTGTGCCTGGGTTGCGCGCGGCGCAGACGGGGAAAAGTCACGGCATTGAGCATCGCCGTCGCCGCGATGACCCCCAGCGCCGCAGTTACGGCCCACCACAGAATCTGCATCACCGCCCCTTAGTCAGGCGAGCGACCCGCTGCACCAGCGCTGGCTTGAGACGAGGGCGACGGCGCAAGTCAGCGCGCTGCTTCCAGCCCACGATGATCAGGTTACCGGCGAGCACTGCCAGCCAGACCGGATCGGGGTTGAACCACAGCAGGTGCAGTCCGACGCCCATCAGAGCCAGCATCACCGCCCAACCGTCCACCGTCAGGACAGTATAGCCGACTGCCAGCAATAACCCCAGCATGGTCGGCACATACCAGAAGCTCAATCCGGCCCAGACGCCAAACGTCGCGGCAACTGCCTTGCCCCCGCGACCACGCAGCCAGGGCGAGAACGCATGGCCCGTCACCGGTGCCAGAGCGACTAGCGCCAGCGTCGCCCCGCGCACATCTCCGAGGAAATGCGCCAGCCCCACCGGCACAGCTCCTTTCAAGAAGTCCAGCGCCAGCGCCAGCGCCCCCCAGCGCAGGCCACCGGCCCGCAGCACATTGGTTGCGCCGGGGTTGCCATCACCGACGCGCCGCAAGTCTACCCCCAGCGCGTAGCGGGCAATAATCACCGAGAACGGCACCGATCCCACCAGCAGTGCGACTATTGCCCACGCCATACGCGCCACTCTCTTCGCCAGGCTGCCACCGCCCAGATGCCCATCCCCAGCAGACCGCTTAGCGCCGGGCCAGGTTGCCCCCACATGATGCCCAGGCCCACAGCCTGAAACAGCCAGACCAGCGTGTAAATGGTCAGCAAGGGGCGACGGGGCAGATCGCGGGGGTTGACCAGCCAGGTGAGCGCCGTTGCCGTAACCCACCAGCCGAGGAAATTGACCCAGGGAATGCCGAAGTAACCGCCGGGCCGTTCCCACTCCCACAGGCCATGCGCCACCATCTGCGGATCGAGATACAGGTCCCAGGCGGTGAACGCCGCGCCACTCAATGCAGCCAGGCGCAGGCGACCGTGCCAGCCGTCATCAACCGCTTGCAGGGCTGCGCTGACCGCCCAGGCAGGCGGTAACATCATCAGCCAGGCCAGGGGGATCAATAGTGGCACGCCGAGCAACTGCGGCTGTAGTGCATCGGTGTAGTCGTAATGACCAAAAGGGACGCCCGTCGCCGCCCCCATGGCTTCGACAGCCCAGGTGATGGGCAACACGATGGTGACAGCGCGCGCCACACGAGATATAGACCAGGCCCGCGCCAGAGCCACCACACTGACTGCCACCTGCGCCAGCACTCCCAAGGACGCCAGCAGCGGAAATGTGTCATCGCCCCATTTCCAGCCGGCGATGGGCGTGACGATCCACACCAGCAACCAGAGGGCCAGCAGCGCCAGCCAAAACAAGGGCCACGTTCGCAGCGACCAGCCCTGTGACCAGCGTCGCTCACGGACAATCGTGATACGCACGGCGTCCTCTCCAGAGAGCCATGGCCGCTTTCCACCACGCCTGCGCTCGCGGTAGACTTTCCGGAGCCAGCATCAGCGTCATGCCGCAGACGATCAAGGCTGTTGTCAGACTGAAGAACACCACCTCTTCCACCGGCAGCACACCAGCGATCAGCAGTCCGGTTGACTGCTGCGGATCGATCGTCCAGGTGCCCGACTCGATGGCGATCGCATCTACGGCGCACAGGTACAGCGCAGCCGGCAGGAACGTCGCCAGCAGCAGGCCACGCCGCCGCCACAGAATATCTGCCCCGAATGCAAACTGTATCATCAGCGGGATCAATCCCCAGGCCAGTTCCAGGCCGAGATAAGTGCCGGGTCGCCAGCCCGCCAGCAGCAGCGCCACAGCGACCAGCCAGATGACGCCAGTGATGCCTGTCGCCCAGCCGCGCACCCGGCCAGGCACTTGCGCCTGCACAGGGGCCACGAAGATCACTCGCGACAGCGTCAGCAGCCACAGACCTACCATCAGTGTCTGCACCACGAAGAAGACATATTCTTCCAGCGGAACATAACCCAGCGTCACGCCGGCGATCAGAGCCGGTTCGTACCACCACACGCCCGTGGCAACCAGGTAGTTGTCCCAGGGCGTTGTATAAAGCAGCGCCAGCGCCACGTGTACTGCCAGCACCCGCCAGGCCCACTGCGCCCGCAGCCCTGCGCCGGTGACACGCCCACGTCGCCCATCATAGAGCGCCCACACAGCCAGCATCAGCAGAGGAGGCCCAATGAATTGCACTAACACGCCCGAATAGGTCACGTCTGCGTTCGCCCTATGATTTCAGTGTTCGCTTTTGGCAGGTCAATCACGGTAGATCATAGTGAGTGCACAGCGGTCTGCCCATCATCACTTTCCACAACGCGCCTCCGTCTTTATCATATTCTTATCCGTATTTCTGCAAGCTCTAATGCTGGCTCTCTATAAGCTATATATCTCTCTTAGAAATGATCTGCGACTACGGCATATGAGGCACCGTGTCGCCGTGTGGGGGAACTCATGCCCAAGACACTTACCGTCATCATCATCGGAGCCGGAATGGGCGGCCTGGCCACTGCCCTGCGCCTGCGCCATGCCGGTTTCACTGTCATCGTGCTGGAAAAACAAGAGCGGCTGGGAGGGCGAAGCAACGTCATCGAGGAAGACGGCTTCCGCGTGGACACAGGCCCGACCATCCTGGTGATGAAAGACACTTTCGAGGAGTTGTACCGTGACATCGGGCAAAACCTCGACGAGCGCCTGCACTTCACCCGCCTCGACCCTAACTATCGCATTTACTTTCACGACGGCAGTCATCTCGATCTGTTCAACAGCATGGCGCAGTTGGCCGAAGAAGTCGAGCGCGTCGAGCCAGGTTCCACCGCCCGACTGTTCGAGTTCATCGGTGCATCGGCGCGCAAGTATCGTCTGGGGATGCCCTTCGTCACGCGCAACTTCGACCGCATCACCGACCTGATGAATCCCCTGACGCTGTGGCACCTGTTTCAAACCCAATCGTATCTGCGCCTCTACAAGCAGGTCGGACGCTATTTCAAGTCCGACAAGCTGCGCAAGGCGTTTTCGTTCCACTCAATGTTCCTGGGACTGTCTCCCTTCGCTGCGCCAGCCATCTACAGCCTGATCACCTATGCCGACCTGGTGCTGGGCATGTGGTACCCCAAAGGAGGTATCTACAGCGTCGTTGAGGACATGGCCGCGCTGGCCCATGAGATGGGGATCGAACTGCGCACCAATGCTGCTGTCGAGGAAATCTGCATCGAGGGGGGGCGCATACGCGGCGTGCGTCTGGCTTCTGGAGAACAGTTGCCCGCCGACCTGGTGATCTCCAACGCCGACCTGCCCTACACCTACCAGAAGCTGATCCCCGCCGCTCACCGTCGCCAGTACACTGACGAACGCCTGGCCCGCATGGACTACGCCTGCTCCGGATACCTGCTTTACCTGGGGCTTGACAAAGTCTATCCAGGGCTACAGCACCAGGCGCTGTATTTCAGCGCAGATTATCGAGGCACTCTGGAAGCCATTTTCAAAACCAAGGCTCTGCCAGAAGAACCATCGTTCCATCTCAACTCGCCCACCGTCACCGATCCTTCGCTGGCCCCGCCAGGACACAGCCTGCTCTACGTGCTGGCCCCCATGCCGAACCTGGACGGCAGCCCCGTAGACTGGGACCATGCCGCCCCGCTGGTGCGCGAACAACTCTTGTCGCGCCTGGAACAGATCGTCGGACCCGACCTGCGTCAGCACATCGTGTGGGAGCGTCAGTGGACGCCCCTTGATTTTCAGACTCGCCTCAACGCTGTGCATGGCACAGCCTTCGGCTCGCTGGCACAGGGTTTCTTTCAGTCCGCCTACTTCCGTCCGCACAACCAAGCCCGCGACATCGAAGGCCTGTACTTCGTCGGCCAGGGCACCTACCCTGGCATAGGTATGCCAATGGTCTTGATCTCGTCCCGACTGGTCACGGAAAGGATTGTACAACAGTGGCGCTGAAACGACTGTCCCACCCCCTGGTCGCAACCCTGCCCGGACTGGCCGCCGAAGCTGTCTCGCGCACCCTGGCCGCCGACTATCAGCACTGCCATGCCATCATGAGCATGGCCAGCAAGAACTACTCCTTTGCCAGCCGCATGTTGCCCGCCAACAAGGTACATCATGTGGCAGCCCTGTATGCCGTGTTGCGTGTGGGAGACGATCGGGTAGACGTGCAACACACCGGCTTCGACTCTGCGCGCGCCGCCATCGAAGACTGGCAAACCAGCTACTGGCGCGCCTTCGAGACAGGTGATAGCCCTCACCCGGTGCTGCGTGCCTACCTGCACACTGCGCAGCAGTTTGGCATCGCCCCAGACCTGCTGACCTCTTACTTCCGCGCCATGCTCGACGATCTGACCGTCGCCCGCTACCCCACTTTCGCCGACCTGCTGCATTACATGGACGGCAGCGCCATCCCTGTAGGCCGCGCCATGACACATATCCTGGGCACCACCACGCCTTCGATTTCTGCCGCCTACCCCGCTGCCGACGCCCTCTCCATCGCCATGCAACTGAGCAACTTCTGGCGCGACATCGGCGAAGACTGGGCGCGGGGGCGTGTGTATATCCCCCAGGAAGACCTGGCCCGCTTTGGCGTCTCGGAAGATGATCTGTCCGCTGGCCGCGTATCCGAAAGATTGATCGCCCTGCTCGAATTCGAGTTCGCCCGCACCGAGCAATACTATGAGCAAGCCAGGCGAGGCATCGCCCTACTGGCATCGGGGCGCATCGGCGTGATGAGCGCCCTGGAAATCTACCGGGCCATCATGGACGGCATCCGCCGCAACGATTACGACGTCTTCACACGGCGGGCGGGCACTTCTCGTCTTCAGAAAATCGGGCTGGTGCTGCGGGCCTGGCGACAGGTGCAGCAAATGCCACGGGGGGCGTGAGTAACGGTGGTCTTTGCCCTATCGTATGATGGACAGAATAGCGACCTGCGCAGAGCGGGTCGGCTGCTATCATGCCAGCGCTCCGACTGGCGCGAGGAAACAATAACGAAATTCCACCACCAGGTTGCCCAAGCCGCACACAGGATCGGGAAGAGGGGGATAGATATAAAGCACCCGAAGAGATACTGGCTGAGCCTGATTGAGATGAAGCGTTCGGGTATCAGTCTTGCTCAGACCAGATCGCAGCGGAATACGCCCTCAATTGCATCCAACGTCTGATCCAGGGCCGGCCCGGCATGGGCGAGCGATGCAAACCCAGCTTCGAAGGCAGACGGCGCCAGGTAAACCCCACGCGCCAGTAATGCATGGAAGAATGTAGCATAGCGGCGGGTGTCGCTGGTTTTCGCCTCATCATAACTCGTCACCGGGTGCTCGTTGAAGAACAGCCCGAACATGGTGCCCACCACAGCGGTCTGCACTGGCACACCGGCAGCCCGCGCCTCGCGGCAGATGGCATCGTGCACAGTCCTCGCCACCGCTTCGATCTGCCCGAAAACGCCCGGCTCGCACAGGGTGCGTAGCGTCGCCAGGCCCGCTGCCATCGCCAGCGGGTTGCCGGAGAGCGTGCCAGCCTGATAGACCGGCCCGGCAGGCGCGACCTGCTCCATAATCGCGCGCTGCCCCCCATAAGCGCCCACTGGCAGGCCGCCGCCAATCACCTTGCCCAGGGCAGTCAGGTCGGGCTGCACGCCGTATTTTTGCTGCGCACCGCCCAGGGCCACGCGAAAGCCAGTCATCACTTCGTCGAAGATCAACAATGCGCCATAGGCCCTGGTCAGGTCGCGCAACCCTGGCAGAAAACCGTTGGCAGGAGGCACGACACCCATATTGCCCGCCACAGGTTCGACGATGACCGCAGCGATGTCATCCGGAAACTGTTCGAACAAAACGCGCACCGCCTCAAGATCGTTGTAGGGAGCAGTGAGCGTGTCCTGCGTCGCGCCCGGCGGGACACCAGGGCTATCGGGCAGACCAAGTGTAGCCACGCCCGACCCGGCCTGTACCAGCAGCAAGTCGGCGTGACCGTGATAGCAGCCAGCGAACTTGATGATCTTGCGCCGTCCAGTATAGGCGCGAGCCAGGCGCAGCGCCGACATGGTGGCTTCGGTGCCCGAATTGACGAAGCGCACCATCTCTACGGCGGGCATCAACTGGCAGATGAGCGAGGCCAGTTCGACTTCCAGTTCGGTTGGCGCACCGTAACTTGTACCCCAGGCGGCCTGCCGCCGAATTGCTTCCACAACAACCGGATGCGCATGGCCCAGGATCAGCGGCCCCCAGCTCAGCACGTAATCTACGTAACGGTTGCCGTCCACATCATAGAGATAAGCACCTTCGCCGCGGGCGATGAAGAGCGGATCACCGCCCACACCGCGAAAGGCGCGCACTGGCGAGTTGACTCCACCGGGGATGACCTGTCTGGCCCGTTGAAAAAGATGCGAAGACTGGGTGGTGTTCAACATTATCGCTCACTTTCTCGAAATTCAGAGTGCCCCGTCAGGAGCGCAACCTGTTTCAGCGCTGCCACTACCTGTTGCGCTGTCGCCTGGCCCTGTTGAATGCAGTCGGGCAAGCCCACCCCCCGGTAGGCGCTGCCGGTCAGGTACAACCCCGGTGGACAGAGCGCCTCGATCTGCGCGACCCGCTCCAGATGCCCTACGTCGTATTGCGGATTGCCGCGCGGCCAGCGATAGACGCGCGCCAGGATAGGAGTAGCCGAAATGCCCATGATCCCGGCCAGCTCCTCGCGCACCAGGGCAATCAACGCCTTATCGTCCAGCGCCACCAGGTCTTCGCGGCGTGGCCCGCCGACAAAAGCCCGCAGCAATACAGCGCCGGGACGAGCGCGGTGCGTGAACTTGGTGCTCGTCCAGGTACAGGCCAGCAGACGGGTCGGCTCCTGGCGTGGCACCACGAAGCCAAATCCGTTGAGCGGGCGAGCCAGGTCGGCAGCAGCGAATCCCAGGGACACCGTCGCCGTCGAGACATAGCGAATGGCCTCCAGCCGATCGGCCAGTTCTGGCTTAAGCGGGCGCAGCAACGCCGCGCTGACATAAGCAGGTGTGGCCAACACGACGGCATCCGCGTCTAGCGCCCGCCCATCGTCGAGCGTCAGGCGATAGCCAACAGCCGTGCGGGCGATGGCGTGTACCCCCCGACCAGTGATCAATGTCGCCGTCAGCGCCCCTCCGATGGCGCTAACCAGTTCCTGCAGGCCATCCCGCAGGGTCATGAACACGGTAGTACGCCCGTGCCCGTTGCCGGAGGCTGAGGCCGCCCGCGCCTGCGCACGGCGCGACGCGATCATGCCGCGCGTCAGGCTGCCGTACTTACGTTCGATGTCGCGATAGCGGGGAAAGGTGGCCAGCAGGCTGAGCCGTTCCGCATCGGAGACGTGAATGCCGGCCATCATCGGCTCGGCCAGCACGTCCAGGGCTTCCTGCCCCAGCCGACGACGGATGAAAGCAGCCAGGCTCTCGTCGGCGTCGTCCTGGCGCGGTGGGATGAACAGGTCGAGGCCCATGCGCAGCTTGCCCGGCCAGGAGATCACGTCCGAAGTGATGAAGGGCAGGAAGCGAGTGGGCACGACCAGCAACATCCCGTCCGGCATCTTGCGCAGCCGACCCCGCCGCCATATGTAGACGGCGCGTTGTGCGTCGTTGGTGCCCATCAGGCGGTCGGATAATCCCAGCTCGCGGCACAGTTGCAGCGCCCAGGGCTTTTGAGTGATGAAGGAGTCCGGCCCGCCTTCGACCACGAAGCCATCTTCGAGGGCCGTGACAATCTTGCCGCCCAGACGCGCGTCACGCTCGACCAGGGTGATCTGCAGGGGTACGGCATCTGCGGCGGCTATTTTCTGCAGATAGTAAGCAGTCGCCAGGCCAGCAATGCCTCCACCGACGATTACAACATGCCTGCTCATTGCTCCTGCCTTTCGCTCTGCAGTACCAGGTCGGCCAGCGCGGCGATGAAGAGCGGGTGATCGTTCAGCGAGGGCACACGCTCCAGCCGCGCCCCCGCCGCCTCGGCTACTCCCCGCGCCTTGACATCAATGTCGAACAGCACCTCGACATGATCAGCCACGAAACCAACCGGACAGGATAGCAACTGTCTGTATCCCCTCTCGATCAGGCTGAGCACGGCGTCTTCCAGGGGCGGCCCCAGCCAGGGTTCTGGGCTGCGACCAGCGCTCTGATAGGCGAACGCCCAGCGGTCGGCGGGCAGCCCGACCTGCCCGGCAACCAGGCGTGCCGTGTGTTTGACCTGCGCGTCGTAGGGATCGCCCCCGTCCAGAATGCGGACGGGCAGGCTATGTGCGCTGAAGATCACCGCCGTGTCGGAGGGCAGATCGGCAAGTTTACGACGCAACCCGTCCGCCAGGGCCGCGATCAGCAGCGGATGGTCATGATAGCTCTGCACACCCCGGTAGGTGAACGGCCATCCCTGCGCGGCGAGCACTTCGTCGAGGCGGGCGAAATAGCGGGCGACGCTCATGCCCGAATAGTGCGGAGCCAGCACCAAAGCGACGGCTTGCCGCACGCCGTCGGCGACCATCTGCATCACGGCCTCGGCAATGCGCGGCGTCCAGTGGCGCATCCCGACATAGGTTTTATAGCGCCGACCGGGCGTTGCCTGCCGGTTGAGCAGCTCTTCCAGCGCCGCCGCCTGCCGACGGGTGATTTCCAGCAATGGCGATTTGCCCCCGATCTGACGGTAGTTTTCGGTGATCTCGTCAATGAGAGCCTGCGGCGTGGGACGCCCCTCGCGCACATCGAGTAAAAAAGCGGGGATGTCGGCCAGCGAGTCCGGGCCACCGTAGGCCATGAGCAAGACACCGGTCGTGTTCATGAGGCGCTCTCTTTCAGGGCAGCGCTGCGTTCGTGCACGTACTCGACCAGTCGCCGGACGTTATCAACAGGCGTGCCGGGCAGGATGCCATGTCCCAGATTGAAGATGTGACCGGGGCGGCCTGCGACCCGCCGCAGGATATTATCCACGCGGGGCTGAAGTTGCTCCCAGGGACCAAAGAGCAGTGCCGGATCGAGGTTGCCCTGGATGGCCACTCCATCGCCCAACTGTCGCCAGGCGTCGTCTATTTCCACGCGCCAGTCCACGCCGATCACTTCCGCGCCGGTCTCTGCCAGCAAGCCCAGCATCCCGTTGAGATCGATGCCGAAGTAGATCACCGGCACACCGGTGCCACGCGCCTGGGCGATGACCCGCTGCACATAGGGCAAGACCAGTTGCCGATAGTCGGCGGGCGCGAGCACCCCTGCCCAGCTATCGAACACCTGCAGAGCCTGCGCGCCAGCTTCCGCCTGCGCCACCAGGTAATCGCCCACGACCTGCGTCAGCTTCTCCATCAGGCGATGCCAGGCGTCCGGCTCGTTGAGCATGAACGACTTGACCTTGAGATGGTGCTTGGAACCGCCGCCTTCAATGGCATAGCTGGCCAGAGTGAACGGTGCGCCAGAGAAGCCGATCAGCGGCAACCACCCCCCCAGTTCGCGGCGCACCAGCCGGATGGCTTCCAGCGTGAAGGGCACGTTCTCGGCAGCGGGTGGTGTGCGCAGCGCGTCCACGTCGGCGGCGCTGGCAATGGGGTTGCAAATGACCGGCCCCTCGCCGCTGACGAATTCCAGTTGCAACCCCATGCCAATTAGCAACGGCAGGATGTCAGCGAAGATGATGGCAGCATCCAGGGCAAAGGCGCGCAGTGGCTGCAAGGTGATCTCGCAGGCCAGTTCGGGCGTGCGGATCGTTTCGAGCATGGAGTATTTCGCCCGCACGGCGCGGTATTCGGCCATGTAACGCCCAGCCTGGCGCATCAACCAGACTGGCGTCATGTCCACCGGCTGGCGACGACAGGCGCGCAGAAAACGATAATCACTCATGCTGCTGTTTCTCCTGAGCAGACCGCGCAATATACACCATGCCATCCTCGACCCGCACCTGGAACGTTTCGGCATCGCGCGGCGACGGACCAGACAGCGTCTTGCCCGTCTCCAGGCTGAAAAGCGCTTCGTGCCAGGGGCAAAGTACCGCCGGTCCGTCGTCGGTCGGTCGCAACGTCCCTTCGCAGAGTGGGCCGCGCGCGTGCGGGCAGCGGTTGTTGAGCGCGTACACATGACCGTTGGTGCGAAACAGGGCCACCTGCTGACGCCCATAGGGAACGCACAGCGCCGCGTCCTGGGGCAGCTCGTCAACCGCCGCGACGGGCACCCAGTCGCCGCGTTCGGCGCTGTCCTCCTCTACCACCTCGCCCACAGTAGCGCCGCCCAGGGCGTCCATCACTTCCGGCAAGCTCATGGCGATGGCAACATGCATAGGCGTGTCCACCTGGGTGTACATGCTCGCCGCCGAAAAGCGCAAGTCATTGACCAGGTCAACGAAATCATGCAAATTGTCGCCCTCGAAGGCCACGACGAATTCCTGATCGTCAATGCCGTATGAATAGGTGGTGTTGAGCCGAATCTCGGGATAGCGCCGACCGATGCGGATATGCTCCGTGATCATCTCCTGGCGTTCTTCGTGCGATAGAGCGTACCACGCCCGCGTCTTGATGAAGGGATAGACGAAGAGGTAGCGCGAGTCGCCCGGCTCAATGCGGATGCGTTCTTCGCCCGGGTCGTGCTGGCCATCTTCGGGCAGGCTGATGTCGTACAGACTGCGCTTGGTGCCCGCCAGAAAGGAGCGGCTCACCGTCAGGTAGGGGCCGAGTGCGCTGTTGCGGATAGCCGTCTCCAGTTGCTGGAACGCCTCCACCTCTTCGGCGACCGTCCACAGCAAGAAGTCAACATCGCGGCGCAGCCCCACCAGGCAGTACGAACGCAGCAGCATCCGCCGGTTGAAGCCGCGCACGGTGGCGATGAAATCGAGCTTGGCGTCGCGCTGCCTGGTCTCTGGCAACCGTAGAAAAGCAGCGGTGTCGAGCTTGTAGAAGGTGTATTTGACCAGTTGTCGCCCGGTCTTTTCGGCGTCCACGTCCCTACTCCAATGACTGTAACCAACGTGCGGCGTCTTTGGCGAAATAGGTAATGATAAAGTCGGCACCGGCGCGACGTATGGCTATCAGGCTTTCCAGGGCGACGGCGCGTTCGTCCAGCCAGCCGCGCGCGGCAGCGGCCTTGATCATGCTGTATTCCCCGCTAACATTGTAGGCGGCGATGGGCAGGTCGAAGCGCTCGCGCACCCGCCAGATGATATCCAGATAGGCCAGCGCGGGCTTGACCATGACCATGTCTGCGCCCTCCTGCACATCGAGCAGTGTTTCGCGCAGGGCTTCGCGAGCATTGGCCGGGTCCATCTGATGCGTGCGGCGGTCGCCGAAGGCCGGAGCGCTCTGGGCCGCGTCGCGGAACGGGCCATAGAAACTGCTGGCATATTTGACCGCATAGGACAGGATGCTCACGTCCTGGTACCCGGCACGATCCAGCGCTGCGCGAATGGCTCCCACCATCCCGTCCATCATGCCGCTGGGAGCCACCACGTCGGCGCCGGCGTCGGCGTGCGATACGGCCACCCGCCCCAGGATATCGAGCGTCTCGTCGTTGAGGATGTGCTCGTCGCGCACGATACCGCAGTGCCCGTGATCGGTGTATTCGCACAGGCACACATCGGTGATGACCAGCAGATCGGGATTGGCGTGCTTGATGGCGCGGATAGCCTGTTGCACGATGCCTTCGCGGGCGAAATTCTCTGTCCCTTGCGCGTCCTTATGAGCGGGTAGACCGAACAGAATCACCGCGGGGATATGCAGCGCCGCGATCTCATCAATCTCGCGCGGTAGTTGATCCACCGACAGGTGAAAAACCCCCGGCATTGAGCCGATTTCCTCGCGGACATTGTGCCCATGCACGACAAACAGGGGATAGATCAGATGCGCCGGGCTGAGTGTTGTCTCGCGCACCATGGCGCGCAGGGTGGGCGAAGTGCGCAACCGGCGCAGTCGTACAGTCGGAAAGGTCATGAAGCGCTCTCCCCATCGAACAGCGCGGTCAAAGCCGCGATCAAGCCATCTATAGTGTGCGACTGAGCGACAGCGTGCACCGGCAACCCTAGCGCGCGCGCCGCCTGAGCCGTCACCGGGCCGATGCAGGCGACCATGGCCTGGCCCAGCGTCTGCGCGGGATCGTCGAACAGGGCGACGAAACTCTGCACTGCCGAGGCACTGGTGAAAGTGACGGCGTCCACGCTGTCTGGCCAGAGTAGCGCCCCACTCTGCGCAGAGACCGTCTCGTAGGCCACTACTGCGCATACCTCTGCGCCTGCCGCGCGCAGTAGATCGGCCAGGACAGGTCGGGCGCGGTCGGCCTGCGGCAGGAAGACGCGCGCCCCTACCAGCGCGGTATGCTGGCGCAGCGCCTCGAAAAGCGCTTCGGCTACATGCGTGGCAGGCATCAACACGGGTGACAGGCCGTATTGTTGCAAGGCTTTGCCAGTTGCCGGGCCGATGACAGCAATCTGCGGCCACCGAGGGACTACCCCTCTCTGGCTCAGCTCGTCGAGCCTGTCGCACACGGCTTCTACAGCATTGGCGCTGGTGAAGATCACCCAGTCGAACCGCTCCAGATCGCACAGGGCGGCTTCCAGCGGAACGGGGTCGGCAGGCGGGCGAATCATCACCAGAGGGACGATCACCGGTTCGGCCCCCAGGGCGCGCAGTCGTTCAGCGAAGGGAGCAGCCTGGTGTGGCGGACGGGTGATCACCACGCGCTTACCTGCCAGCGGATGGTTGGTCATGCGGGCAAACTCCGGCGGAGGTTTTCCAGCAAGGCGGCTGCTCCCTGTGCCAGCGCTTCGGCGGCCAGGCGCGCCCCCAGATCGAGCGCTGCGCTCACGGGAGCCTGCCCCTGCACGGTGATGGTTTGTGAGCCGTCCAGCGCATTGACACGCCCGGTGAGCGCGACAAGGTCGTCCTGGACAGTCGCCAGTGCCGAGACAGGCAACCGGCAACCAGCATCGAGGCGGCTCAGAAACGCGCGTTCCGCGTTGACTGCCGCCCAGGTGACCGGATCATTGAGGGGAGCCAGTAAAGCACGGACATGCTCATCGTCGGCGCGGCACTGCACAGCGACCGCGCCTTGGGCTGGGGCGGGCAACATGATCGCCGCGGGCAAAATCTGGCTGGCAACGCTCAGACGCTCCAGCCGTTCTAGCCCGGCCACGGCCAGGACGATAGCATCGTAGGGGCCGCTGGCGTCGAGTGCCTTGCGCAGGCGCGTATCCACGTTGCCGCGCAGGTCGAGGGTTTGCAAGTCCGGGCGATAGGCGAGCAGTTGGGCGCGCCGCCGCAGACTGCTCGTCCCTACCACTGCACTGGCAGGCAGGGTGTCCAGCCTGTATCCGGCGCGGCTGATCAGCGCGTCGAGGGGATTGGCTCGCCGCAGAATTGCCGCCAGCACAAATTCCGGCGCAAGCTCAGTCGGCAGGTCTTTGAGGCTGTGCACGGCCAGGTCAATGGTGCCCTGAAGCAGGGCTTCTTCCAGTTCCTGGGTGAACAACCCCTTGCCGCCGATTTCCGGCAAGGGCCTGTCCAGCACACGATCCCCCGCTGTGGTCAGGTAGACGATCTCGACGTTGAGATCGGGCGCGCTCTGCAACAGCAGGTCGCGTACATGATGAGCCTGCCACAGAGCAAGCTGACTGCGGCGCGTCCCGATACGAAGCACGGTCATTGGTTCAGGTCTCCCAGGCCGAACAGGTCGCGGGCCATGGCAGCTATCCAGGCGCTGTCTTCCTGAGCGGCTTTGGCTTTCAGATTGCGGGTGAGCTGATGCAGCATCTTGTTCATCAAACGATGGCTGAACTGTTCGAGCAGGGCGCGTTCCCGTTCACTGTGAGCAGGCAGGCGATTGTAGGCCCAGGCCAGTTCGTGCTGGCGCAGCCGTTCGGCCTGCTGACGCAAAAGCTGGATGGTGGGGGCCACTGCACGCGCCTGGTAGTTCGCCCAGAAAAGGGTCAGTTCCTGCTCAATAATGTCCTCGACCAGCGGCACATTAGAGCGGCGCTCCTCCAACGTCTCCTCGACGACGTGTTGCAGATCGTCCAGATCGTAGAGCTGCACGCCGGGAACGCTGACAACTCCGGGATCAACGTCACGGGGGACGGCTATGTCCACGATGCACAGAGGCCGCCCAGGCCGTTCACGCATGACGGGGGCAATGTCCTCAGCAGCCAGCAATGTGAACGGCGCGCTGGAGGTGGTGAACAGCACGTCGGCAGCGCTGAGCATGTGATGCAGTTCGGTGATGGGGCGAGCGTGCACGCCCCATCGCTCGGCCAGGTCTCTGGCGTTGGCGAAAGTGCGACTGACAATGGTGATATGTTGTGCGCGTCGTTGTAGCAGGGCTTTGACCAGCGCATCGGCCATCTCGCCCGCGCCCAGAATGCCGATCGCGCGCTCGGCCAGCGGCCCGCTGACCTGCTCTGCCCTGGTGATGGCCAGCGAACTCACCGAAGCTGCCCCCGCGCCAATGGCCGTCTCAGACCGCGCGCGCTTGGCCGCGTGAATCGCCGCCCGAAACAGCAGCGATAGCTCTGCATCCACCGCCTGGCAGGCCAGCGCCTGTTCGTAGGCGCGGGTGACCTGCCCCAGGATTTGTGGCTCGCCCAGTGCCATAGACTCCAGACCGCAGCTTACACGGAAGAGATGACGGGCCGCAGCGAGGCCAGACAGCGCCACAGTGCAGTTGCTCACCTCTACTGCCATCACCCGTCGCTTCTGCAGCAAATCTGCCCACATGGCGTCCATCGCGTCAGCAGTGGGCAGATGCGCGTACAGTTCCAAGCGGTTGCACGTCGCCAGAATCACGACCTGTTTGCCGCGGTGCTCCGTCAACCACTCTGTCTGTTGGGTGGCGGTCAGGCTGAGGTGCTCACGCAGAGCGAGCGGGGCATGGTGATGGCTGATGCTTCGGCAATGAAACATCTCATCCCCTATGAATGGCGATCCTGAACAAGCTCTTCGTAGTACTCGACAAAGCTGATCTGAATGACGTTGAATACCTGATTGAGCTTACGCAGCAGCCGCATTTGGGCCTGATTGTCCAGATGCACGAGCTGCGGCATTTGCAACGCCACCTCGGTGATCGTGTCGCGGAAAAAGGCCGTGACCTCCAACCCCTGCGCCGCCGATAGGCCGGCTTCCACGCAGTTCAGCGCATAGCGGGCGGCAATGCTGCGCGCCTCGATGAGCAGATGTTGATCGTCATCGGGGGCGGAAATGTGCTGCATGACCAGGCCCATCAGGCGACGGCCCAGTTCGCGCTTCTCGGCGCGGCTCTCTTCGTCGAAGGCGGAGACCCAAGCGGGCGGCGGGTACTGATTCAGGCGCTGCCGGGCAGCCAACAGCGCATAATCGGCCAGCACACGCCCTGTTGTCTGCTGTTGACGGACGACGCTCACCCTGTCTTGCAGCAGGGCTAACACTTCGGTGCGCCGGAAGCGGCGGTGCCCGCCGGGCGTCACCCGCACGGGGATCTCGCCTTGGTCGGCCCAGCGGCGCAGCGTGGTGGGATGTACACCCAGTAGCTGCGCGGCCTGCGAGAGCGAAAGCCATTCGTGGTCTGGAGAGTCCATCGGCTGCTCTTTTCTTTGCCAGCGAAACTAACTAAACCTCACTAAAAATAAAACGACCGATATTCTAGCATCGCGAATTCGATAAAACCTGCAATAAAATCACCAAAATCTAGTGATGAAAAGCACTTGCATCAATGGACGTTTAAGTATCTACTGAATGCGCCATCATTTTTGCATAGTTTTGCATATAATTCAAGGAGTTGCCCATGAGCTACCCGCCGCCACGCCTGGTCTTCTGGGAAACGACCGCGGGGTGCAACCTGCGCTGCATTCACTGTCGCCGCATCGAAGTCGCCGATCAGTTGACGCCCTTCGATCTCTCCACCACCGAAGCCAGAGACCTGGTGGATCAGCTTGTAGAGGTCGGATCGCCAGTGCTGGTGCTATCGGGGGGTGAGCCGCTCATGCGCCCGGACATTCTCGATATCGCGCAGTACGCCTCCGGGCAAGGTTTGCCCGTGGCGCTGGCGACCAACGGCACGCTCATTGATGACACGGTTGCAGGTCGCATCAGGGACAGCGGCGTGCAACGGGTGAGCATCTCTTTCGACGGCGCAGACGCGGCCACGCACGACGCCTTCCGTGCGCTGCCAGGTGCGTTCGCGGCGGCGGTGCGCGGCGTACAGGCGCTACGTGCGGCAGATGTTCCGGTGCAGATCAACACTACCGTCGCCAAGCATAATCAAGCACAACTGGAAGCGATCCTAGCCCTGGCCAAAGAGCTGGGAGCTGTGGCGCTCCACTTGTTCCTGTTAGTACCCGTAGGCTGTGGGGTCGAGATCGCTGCCGAGCAGATGGTCAACGCGCAGGAATACGAGCGCATCCTCAACTGGCTGTATGATGTGGAACAGGCCGAACCGACGCTGCAATTGAAGGCCACCTGTGCGCCACACTACTTTCGGGTGATGCGTCAGCGCCGGGCGCGGGATCAGCGCAACGGCGTACAGCGCGACCTGCCCGCCAGCCATCACCGTCAGCTTCACGGGCACCCAGGGGGGCGACTGCACGCGGCCACCAAAGGCTGCCTGGCAGGGACGGGAGTGTGCTTTGTCTCGCATCGCGGAGAGGTTTTCCCCTGCGGCTATCTACCGGTTTCTGCCGGGAATATCCGCCAGCAGCATTTTGCAGAAATATGGCAGGATAGCCCCCTCTTCGCTGAATTGCGCGATCCTGAGTTGCTGACTGGCAAGTGCGGTATATGCCAGTTCAAGGCGCTGTGCAGCGGGTGTCGGGCACGGGCCTATGGTGTCACGGGGGACTACCTGGCAGAAGAGCCTTTCTGCGCCTACGATCCTGTATCGCGCAGCATTGAGGAGATCGCTTTCTGAGCCGCCTGGCGCACCTCTGATGGCAGGTTATCCCATGTCCTTTGGGCCGCACGCGTTCAGGATATAGGGACGGTAGCTGACCGCGTCGCTGCAACGGGTCGTTACAGACCAAAGACGCAGATGATGTCGCGCAGACCGACTTGTTCAAGCGCCACCCGCTTCGCCTGGCTGTCCAGGTAGCCAGGCTGCCCCACCAGCGTGCCCTTCTCCGCGCGGGTCGAGGCCCGCCAAGCCAGCCACGAGTATCTTAAGTCTGGCACAATCGCTACGGCTGCACTTGCCCTCAGGCTATATCAGCCCTGCTGCTTTCGAGCAGCAGTATGCCGGACGAAATCAATGTCTGCCCAGTAAACGGGACAAAGTCACAATTCGCCAGACAAAGCGAGATGGAGCGAGACAGGGTCTCGTTCTATCTTTCTAGTGCCAACTCACCAAGAAAGGTGCTTACAAGGATTGGCTGGGTTCGTTAAAATGATGGGCAGCTACCCTGTTTGCAGTGAGGAGTGACAAGAGTTGGATCTTCAGCAGATCGCCGCCGATATTCCGGATTATCAGGTCTTTCTCACAGTAGATGAGCTTACAGCTTCCACGCACCGGCTGGTAGAAGAGTTCCCCACCCTGGCGAGTCTGAAAGTGATCGGGCAGACCCGTCGAGGCGATCCTATCGAGCTGTTGACCATTGCGGGAGGTCCGGCTCAGGCGTTTGTGTTTGGCGCGCCGCACCCCAACGAGCCGATCGGCACAATGACCATCGAGTACCTGAGCCGCCGGCTGTGCGAAGATGACGCCCTGCGCAACGAACTGGGCTACACCTGGCACTTTATCAAGGCCATAGACGCCGACGGTACGCGCCTCAACGAGGGATGGTTCAAAGGGCCGTTCACGGTCACCAATTACGCCCGGCACTTCTTCCGGCCAGCGCCCTTCGATCAGGCCGAATGGACATTCCCCATTCACTACAAGACGCTACACTTCGACCGTCCCCTGCCAGAGACACAGGCGCTCATGCGCGTCATTGGCATAGGCATGGATCAACCCGACCGCTACACTCTCATAGCCCGCCGCGGTGATCTTCTCCGCAAGCGCTTCCACCTCGTCCTCCTTGATCGACCGCAGCACTTGACCTCCGGCATCGATGCGCTCGTCGATGGTGAAGCGGTGCTCGCGCGGGATCAGCGGCGCGGGCTTGGTGGTCTGCAGGTCGTAGAGGTCGTGGCGGACCTGGCGCGCGATCTCGAGCACGTCGCGGAAGCCGGCCGTGATCAGCAGGCCGGCGCGCGCGCCGCGGCGCTCGAGC
>OGCI01001377.1_pt1 | contig 20666 bp, 15 predicted proteins | sample 1570021 | NCBI WGS metagenome assembly OGCI01 (sample SAMN06264664, study PRJEB24512) | hot springs metagenome | isolation source: Hot spring water | place: South Africa: Tshipise | collected 2015-06-21 | reverse complement strand
AGTGGGCTGCCCGCATTGTAATCCGAACTTGATCGAGCAGTTTTGGTTTGGCTTGTGGACTTCGTGAATTGCCATTTTTTAGGGAAAGTTTTTTTGTTTATTTCAAACAAGTACTACTTCCTCAAATTTTTCTACTCAAGCATAAATCAATAGTATTATTAAGTCAAGAGAAACTTTAAAAATAAACCTCACACTTTGCTCTTAGCTCTCCGCACTTAGCCCTTCGCAAAATTGTATATGAAGGATTCCATTTTTATTTTGGCAAATAAATAATAAAAATTCAAGAGAGTTTATGATTCACAAACAAAGAACTATTGAAAAACAAGTTTCATTAAGTGGTATCGGCTTACATACCGGCACAGAATGTACAATGACTTTCAAACCTGCACCAGAAAATTCAGGAATAAAATTCGTTCGCGTTGATCTTGGCGGCAATCCTGTTATTCCTGCTCTTGTTGATTACGTTGTAGATATATCACGTGGCACAACACTCGGAATAGGGGATGTCAAGGTTCACACGGTTGAACACGTTTTAGCTGCTCTCGTCGGGCTTCAGATTGATAATCTTATAATTGAACTCGATGGAATTGAACCGCCGATTGGTGACGGAAGTTCTCTACCTTATGTTCAGGCACTTAAACAAGCTGGAATAGTTGAGCAGGAAGCTCCAAAAGATTTTCTTATAATAGATGAAACATTCGTTTATCACGAAGAAGATAAGCAAATTGATATTGTTGCTCTTCCTTTAGATAATTATCGTGTAACCGTAATGATTGACTATCAGAATCCGGCTCTTGGCAGTCAGCATTCCGGTATGTTTGATATGGAAAAAGAATTTGAAACAGAATTTGCTCCGGCAAGAACATTCTGCTTTCTAAGTGAAGTTGAACAACTTGCGAGTGAGGGACTTATTAAAGGGGGTGATCTTGATAATGCTATAGTAATTGTTGATGACAAAGATGAAGAAAAACTTGAACTTCTTCAGAAAAGAATAAATTTTTCAGAAAAACTATTTATTGGAGAAAATGGAATTCTAAATAACAAACAGCTTCGTTTCAGAAATGAACCGGCTCGTCATAAACTATTGGATTTAATAGGTGATTTAGCTTTAATCGGTGCGCCACTGAGAGCACAAATTCTTGCTGCTCGTCCCGGTCACAGAGCAAACGTGGAATTTGCAAAACAAATCAGAAAACTTTATCATCAAAAGAAATTGGTAAAGAAATATCAATTCGTCAAAACCGAGGGAGTTGTTTTCGATACAAGTGCAATTGAGAGAATTCTTCCGCATCGTTATCCGTTTTTACTTGTTGATAAAATCATTTCTTTGGAACTCGATAAAAAAGTAGTTGGCGTAAAATCAGTTACTGCAAATGAGCCATTTTTCCCCGGACATTTTCCCGGTCAACCTGTTATGCCGGGAGTTTTAATTCTGGAAGCAATTGCACAAACAGGTGGAATACTTCTTCTTAATGCTTTTCCGGATCCGGCTGAAAAATTAGTTTACTTTATGCAGATAAATAATGCGAAGTTCAGAAAGACTGTTGTGCCCGGAGATCAGTTAATTATTGAAGTTGAATTAACACAAAAGAAAACCAAAGTTGTAACAATGTCAGGCAAAGCTTATGTAAACAACGTTGTTGTTGCCGAAGCAGATTTTATGGCTGGTATTGTCGATCGTCCGAAGAAAGCTGACTAAATATGGCAAATATCCATCCAACTGCAATCATTAGTTCAAAAGCAAAATTAGGGGAGAATGTTTCTGTTGGAGCTTTCTCAATCATTCACGATGATGTTGAAATTGGAGATAATACTTCTATTGCAACTCATTGTGTAATATACAGTGGTGCAAGAATCGGAAGCAATTGCAAAATTTATCAAGGTGTTTCAATTGCTCACGTTCCTCAGATTTCAAAACTTCAGGATGTGAATTCATTCGCAACCGTAGGAGACGGCACAACGATTCACGAATTTGTAACAATCCATAAAGCTTCGAAAGATGGGAACTACACTTCAATAGGTAAAAATGTTCTTTTGATGGCTTATGCACATATAGCTCACGATGTTTTCATCGGCGATAATTGTATAATCGTAAATGCAGTTCAGATTGGCGGACATGTTCTGATTGATGACTGGGCAATTATTGGCGGCTCAACTCCGATTCATCAGTTTTGTAAAGTTGGTAAACACGCAATGGTTGGAGCTGGTTTCAAGGTTGTTAAAGATGTCCCACCTTTTGTCTTAGCAGGCGAAGACCCGATGAAATTTGTCGGATTAAATTCTGTTGGACTTAGAAGACGTGGCTTTACTTCAGATCAATTAGATACTCTTAAAAAAGTTTATAAAATTATTTATGACTCCGGATTAAATGTTTCTCAGGCAAAAGCGCAAATTAAAAATGAGTTCCCTTCAGATTTACTTGTAAAAGAAATTCTCGATTTTATAGATAATTCCAAACGTGGAATCATTCCGGGATAAAAATAAAATGACAGAAATCCATCCGACAGCTTTAGTAAGTAAAAAAGCAAAGTTGGGAGATAATATCTCTGTCGGTGCTTATTCAATTATTAATGATGATGTGGAAATCGGTGATTATACTTCCATTGGTTCTAATTCAGTGATTTATAATGGAGCCAGAATAGGTAGGAATGTTTATATCCTTAATTCTGCTTCAATTGCTCATATTCCGCAGGATAAAAAATTTCATCAGGAATATTCTCTACTTTTCATCGGGGACAATTCTACTATCGGTGATTTTACAACTCTTCACAGAGGAACAGAAGCAACTGGTAAAACAATTATCGGAGAGAATGTTATCATATCTCAATATAGTCACGTTGCTCACGATTGTTTGATTGCGAATAATGTATTCATCGGAAGTATGGTGCAAATCGGCGGACACGTCGAAATTGATGAATATTCAATTCTCGAAGATTTTACTTCTATTCATCAGTTTTGCAAATTAGGTAAATACAGTCTTCTTCAAACACCTTATAAAGCTTCGATGGATGTTCCTCCATTTATATGTGCAAGCGGTAAGCCGTTAAAATTTTCAGGACTCAATACAGAATCTTTTGAAAAATATAAATTTGATCAAAAGAAAATTGATACAATAAATCAGGTTTATTCACTGCTATATTTTTCAGGATTAAACTTTAGTCAGGCAAAAGAAAAAATAAAAAATTCTCTTCCTAACGATGAAGTTGCTTTTGAAGTACTTGATTTTCTTGATAAAAGCAGCAGAGGTATTGTTGGTAAATGAAATGGTATTTTATTGATACAGGTTTGAATGATGGAAATTTTAATATGCAATTCGATATCGAACTTACAAAGAAGATTAGCAACGATGATTGTATTCTAAGATTATACAGATGGAAACCGTATTGCATATCACTTGGAGCAAATCAAAACTTTTCAGATATAAATCTTAACAAGGCACAAAACGATAATATTGATGTCGTGAAAAGACCTACGGGTGGACGCGCTATTCTGCACTCCGAAGAGTTGACTTATTCTGTTGTGTTTCCTTTATCTTTGAATAAATCCGTTAGAGATATTTATAATCAGATTAATCTTGCGTTAAAGAATGGATTGGAATTATTTAATCCCGAATTGAAAATTGAATTGGAAAATCGTCAAACCGATTTCAGAAATTTTTATAAAAAAGATATCAGTTCAATCTGTTTTGCAGTTTCAGCAAGATATGAAATAAATTATGCTGGTAAAAAACTTGTCGGAAGCGCTCAACGAAAAATAGGAAATGTAATTTTACAACACGGTTCAATTTTGTGCGGAACTTATCATCTCAAACTTACTGATTATTTGAATATTGAAAATGAAAAATTGAAAGAAATATCTGATGAGTTACAAAGAACAACGATTGATTTGAAAACTATACTCGGGAAAGAAATAGAAATCTCACAGCTATCGGAATCAATAAAAAAAGGATTTGAAAATCATTTTAATACTTCTTTTATCCCACTAAGCAAATGAAAATTATTAAAGTAACATTATTGCTTTTACTTTTTTCAGGGTTGCTACAAGCACAAATCGAATCCAAAGTATTTCTTGAAAAGGCATTTATAACTGATATAAAACAAGATGGGAATTCTCTTCTAATCGCAACTTATGGTCAGGGAGTTTATGAATATTTAATTAAAGATGGTATTTGGAAAAATTTTTCTACCAAATCAGGAGATATTGACAACGATTTATTTCATTGTGTCGCTTCTTCAAAAGATTTTATCTGGGCTGGCTCTAACGAAGGACTTTACATCTACAACAGAAAAACCAAAAAATGGAATGTCAGAAAATTTTCTGAAGGCGGAGAGTTTGGTAACTGGATAAGAGCTTTGCATTTTGATAAAAAGAGAAATCTTTTGTGGATTGGCAGATTTAGAAATATAACTTTATATGATGTTAAAGCTAATTCATATCGCGAATTTAATCGTGTAATTGACGGTAATGATAAAACAAATAATATAAATTGCATCTCTGCAGATGGAGATAGTGTTTTATGGTTTGGAGCAGAATTTGGTGTACACAAATTAACGCTTGATTCTAAAAATCAGTTTAATAGTTGGAATTACTTAAACAATAAAGGACGAGCGTTTCTCGGAGAAGGCGAGTTGATTTCAGTATCTGATGTGCTTCCACTTAAAAACTCAATCTGGTTTGCAACAGAAGAATTTTTAACGAAAGAGAATCCGCAGTATAATATTGGCGGCATTTATATTAACAATAGAAGATTTGATTGGAAAAGAATCTCAAAATCAGATGGATTAACTGCTAATGGTATTTTCAGTTTAGTACGAATTGGAAATTATGTATTAGCCAGCGTTTATGAATTCAACCCAAATAAAAAAGCAGAATTTGGAAAAGGACTTGCCTTGATAAATCTGACAAATCATAAAGTCACATCAATCGATTTAAATCAATTTGAAATAAAAAGCGCTGAAATAAGAGCACTTCATTTTGACGGCACAAATCTTTGGTTAGGTACAGGAGCTGGCTTAATCAGAATTAAAGTTGCAAACACTTTAGCAAAGTGGGGAGTTAGGTAATTATTATCTTGAAAACATTTCGAACAGGTCAAGCTTTGTCCATATAAAAAAGCTGTCCCTAAAATATGCTTATAATACCCTGTCCGCATCAAACGAAATATTCCGGGGTCTATTTTATCTATAAATCTAAAAATTAGATTCCGAAACGAGTTCGGAACGACTCTTTTAAGACAGCCTCAAAAAATAAAAAAGCGGGCATTTAGCCCGCTTCATTCATCATTTAACATTCAAAATTTAACATTACTTGATCAGTACCATTTTCTTCGTTTGTGTGAATGTCTTCTGACCATCATTGGAAACAGCATTTATTGTGTAAATATAAATTCCTGATGCTGCTCCTTTAATATCACTGAGACTTAATGATATTTCGTGCTCACCGCTTCTGTAATTTCCATTAACAACTTCTTTAATCATTTGACCGGCAATGTTGTAAACAGTTAATTTCACATTGCTATCAAATGGTAAAGTGAATTTAATCTTTGTTGATGGATTGAATGGGTTCGGATAGTTCTGTGAGAGTGAGTAATTATCAACGATAGTACTTAAATCAACTTCAACTTCTCTTGTATAAGTTGATTGACCGTTGAAATCAACTTGTTTTAATCTGTAATAAACTTTACCATTTAATCCCTGAGCTTTCGGATTATCTGTAAATGTATATTTAGAAAGTTCTGTCGTTGTACCATTACCTTTTACAAAACCAATATTACTCCAGTTAGAGCTGGTTCTTCTTTCAATTTCGAATCCGTTATTGTTTGTCTCGGAAGCAGTCTCCCAATTGAGAACAACTTTATTTCCTTTAATTTCAGAAGTGAATGAAGTCAATTCAACAGGAATTACTGCACCGAGAGCTGCTCTTGTTTTTAACAATACATCAATTGAGTATTTGGAATTGTGCATTCCTTTACTCTGATCATTCTTTATGAACTGATAGTTGTAATATGCTTTTTTGATTGTTAGGTCATTTAATGCACCGATTTGCTGCCAAGAAATTGAATCAAGTCCTGTTGGTGGCAACAAAATTTTTATTGCTTGTAATAAACCATCTAATTCATTAGGAATGCTTTCAACTGTTCCATCCAAATCATAATCCATCAAAGCCATAAATGAGTTCCAGTTTGTGATATTTCCGTGGCAAGGTGTACAAGAAGCAGTGTGATAGTAACCTGTATCCGGATTATATAACTTAAATGAATGTCCGCCCACTTTATCTCTGTTTACATTCCCTGTATCAACTGTAGCAACTGCGTGGCAGGTAACACAACCATCTGCAAGAGCATATCTGTGACCACCACTTATAAATGGAGTTGTGAATTGTGCAGCATTTTGACCTAAGAAAACATCTGTCTGCACTGAATAGTGAGGTCCCCATGTAGCTGAAGTAACAGAAGTTTGTGTGTAGGTTACATTATCTCTTCTTCCTTTATGACAATCCATACAGATTGCGCCCTTACCACCCAAACCAGCATGACTGTATGCATTAGCAAGGGTATCTGAAGCAACTGGACTGTTTCTCAAGGATGCTACGTTGTCGTTCCCGTGTGGATCATGGCATGTAGCACAGCCGATTCCAACGTGATTAGCAGATGTCCATCCAGTAGTATTTGTTGTTAGACCTTTTGTGAAATTAATGTAACCTTGTCCATCGTGACATCTGATACAATTCTGAAGACTGTTATTTTGAGATGCTGTTCCCTGAGCAAAAGAATTTGACCATAATGCCTGATCGTGTGATGAGTTTTCCCATTGAGCATATTTATTATATCTCCATGGATCATCATGACATTGACCGCAATTTCCTGAAGACTCAATCAGATTCTTGGCTTTCAATGCAGAGCCTGGCATTGGACTAGGATGCGAGCCGCTTGCACCGTGACAACTTTCGCAACCTATTGTTGCAAATTTAACTAAGCCAGGTTTGCCTGTCTTTAAAGAATCCCATTTGCTTACGTGAGGAGGTCCATACCAAACCCAACCCAATGAAGCAGCTACGTCATCAAAGCCATTGTTGTTTGCGACATTGTTAAAATCATAGCCAGTAGTATGGCATTTGAAACAGCTTGTTCCATAAACTGAAGGACCTGTTGTGATTCTAGTTTTGAACATGTTGGCGTGACCAGTGTTTTTCCAGCGGTCATAAATATTAGTGAACCAGCTATTAGAGCTATGACAATTTGTACAGCTTGGGAATTGACCTGTTACTCCATCAAAAGTACCGACACCCATATAATTTGATGAGTAAATAGTCAATGTAGTATCGTGGCTTCCTGATGAAGTTACAATATTTAATGCAACAACATATTGACCATTAACATCTGGTTTAAGCATTGTCCAGAATGATTGTCCCGGAACAGCTTGAAGTACTGCTGTTGAACCAGTGGGTTTTGACTGTAATGTGAAAGTTGCTGCAGTTATAGGAGCGGTACTTCCAATATTGCGGGCTGATAGATAAACAAAAGTTTCTTTGGCGACAATATTCAAACCATTTGAAACTGAATTTGTAACACCGGTCAATCCTAAATTTGACAGTCTTTTGGGAGTAATTGGTTCGGTAACTATCTTACCACGAACTTGTGTCCAATTGACACTGCTGATTAAAAGAACTAAAATGAGAGGAAGTATAAATTTTCTCATAAGAACCCCTTAAAATTATTTAACAAAACTCTCACTCAAATTTGATTCCAACGAATATTTTTATCGGAGCAAATAAAAGATTTTATTTTAGCAGAAATAGAGTTTTTTAGAGTTTATTATTTTGATGAATTCCCATATTTGAAAAAAGGAGATTTGTCTTTTTCAACATTAAAATTAAATATGCTTGCCAATTAGAAACAGTTTGAAGCGTTGAAGGTTGAGGAAATTAAGATTATGCAATCTTACTTAATAATTATTTTTACTTACAAACTTGTTGGAAAACTCTTTTGAAATTCTTGTAAAGTATTTTCTCAACATCTTCTCTCGAATAACCACGATTGAATAATGCCTCTGTTAATGCAGGAAATTTTGATACATCTTCTAACCCGACAGGAGTAACACCAATTCCATCAAAGTCAGAACCGATAGCAACATAATCAATTCCAACCAGATTTTTTATGTAGTCAATGTGATTTATAACATCCTGAATAGTAGCGTTATTTGTACCGTTTAAAAATTGAGGATAGAAGACAACACCAATTACTCCTCCGGAATTTGCAATATCCTGAATCTGCCAATCATATAAATTACGAATATGATTTCTCAATGCTCTCACTCCCGAGTGCGAAGCAATTATAGGATTATTAGTAACCTGAAGAATATCCTGAATAGTTTTGATCCCTGTGTGGGAAACATCAATTAAAACTCCAAGTGAATCGAGTTTTCGAATTACTTCACGTCCGAAATCTGATAAGCCTACTGTAGTTGAACGACTATCAGCAGCAGAAACTGCCCAATTTGTACTATTGTTCCAAGTTATTGTCAGATATCTCATCCCAGCGTTATAAAGGGCAATCAATTTTTCAATGCTATCTTCAATGTGATGTCCGCCTTCAACACCAATTATTGCAGCAATTTTATTTTGATTTGATACAGAATCCGATTGATTCCAGTTTCTTGTGTGAGCTATCGAATTCTGGTTTTCATTCATTTCTCTGTTAAATAAAGAAAGCATATAAAGTGCTTGCTGATAATGATTTGAGTAAGTTGTCGGTGATACCCAAACTGAAAAGAACTGAATATCAACTCCACCTTCTTTCATTCTGGGAATGTCGGTATGATTATTTGTATTTCGATTTTTTAATCTGTAGTTCGTATCAGCGACAATTCTCTCCAAAATGTCATTATGCAAATCAATCAATTTTGTATGATGATGAAAAGATTTAAGAAATTTCAGCAAACTTTCACCACCAGATAGTTCAACCTGAACAGTATCGTCAATATGAGTAATCTTAGAATAAATAATTCTGTAAACAGCTGCTGAATTTGATTTTGCAAAATGATTGTTGTTACCGATTCTGTAAATTTTATTTATTCCTCCGACTGCACTAGCTCTCCCCAACTGAATCATTTTTTTTGTTTCGGAGAATTGAGATGTTCGGATTGTATAAAAATAAACTCCCGCGGAACCTTTTGCCTGATATTCAACAGAATAAATTCCCGAAGAGAGGAATTCTTTTTTGTAATCAATCAGTTCGCCGAGTGCATTATGAATATAGATTTCGACAATGTCATCATTACCGATAACGAAATTAATCTTTGTTGATACACCACTTCCTGAATTATTGTTTCCTTCTGAAGAGAAAGGATTAGGAAAATTTTGAAACAGGTAAAAATCTTTTGCAATTACATCATTTTGATCAACAGAAGTTGAAAGATTGAAAACCCACTGTCCATTAGAATTTGTAAGAACAGAATCTTCAAGTCCATTAGTGAGATTTTTAACTTTAACTTTGACTCCGGAAATTGGTTTATTACTAACAGAATCTCTGACTATTCCAGTTATGTTTTGTGAGTAAATTAAAATGTTATAAAAAATTACTGCGATTACTAAAAAATGTTTCATTCAAACTCGTTTGATTGTTTAATCTGCTAATTATCTTTACCAAAATTTTCTGGTATCTGAACGGCAATGACCTTCCCACGGACAGTCTCAACACCATTTGCATACAAACTAATTTCTGTAATTACTTTTCTTCCTTTCAATTCAACTATTCTTCCTCTTATTTCAAGTTCAACGCCAAGTGGAGTAGGTTTGAGATAATCAACCTGAAGCGAAGCAGTAACAAATCTGAAAGGCGGAAGAGTATCAACATCTCTGTTTTCATTCTTATAAGCAGCCAAAGCTGCAGAGCCTGTACCGTGACAATCAATCAATGAAGCAAGCAAACCACCATAAACATAACCTGGCAATGCAGTGTGATACGGTTTGGGAGTGAACTTTGTAACTGTTTCATCGCCTTCCCAATAAGTTTTTATCTGATGACCGAATTCATTTAATTTCCCGCAACCATAACATTGAGCAAAATCATCAGGATAAAAATCCTGAACAGCTTTTATTGCCATATTTCATTCCGTTTAATTTTATTAACAAAAATAAGTTTGTTTGGTGAAAATAATCATATTTTTTGCTGAGTCGGATTTTTAATCCATTTTTAATTTATTTCATTTATGATTGAAATATTCCTTGATAAACCAATAAGTTTCATATATATTTGAAACAAAGGAATATTTTAGAATTAATTTCATACATAATTGAAAGATATTTTATTGAAAAACATCAAAAGAGAAAAATATTTACAGAAGATAGAACCTTTTATAAATAAGAACTTAATCAAGGTTTTGGTAGGTCAGAGGAGAGTGGGGAAAAGTTTTCTGCTTTTACAAATTCAAGATCTTATTCTAACTAAAAATCCGAACGCTAATTTAATTTTCATAGACAAGGAAAAGTATGAGTTTGATAGTGTTAAGAATTACAGAGATTTAATAAAATACGTTGAGTCAAAAAAAGTTAATGAAGGTTTTAATTATTTGTTTATAGATGAAATTCAGGAGATTGAAGAATTCGAAAAAGCTCTACGAAATTTTCAGTCCAATGAAAACTTTGATATTTATTGCACGGGCAGTAATGCAAATCTGTTATCGGGTGAATTGGCGACAACTTTGAGCGGTCGCCACTTAGAAATTAAAGTTAATAGCTTATCCTGGAAAGAATTTTTATTATTCAATCAATTACCGGATGATGATGAAAGTTTAGATAAATATATTTCTTTTGGCGGGCTTCCTTTTTTAGTTAACCTCGTGAAGAATGAAAATGTAGTTTATGAATACTTGCGGAATATCTATAACACGATCATATATAAGGACATTGTAGCAAGATTTAATGTGAGAAATACCATATTTCTCGAAAACTTGATTAAATATATCGCTGACAATACGGGAAATCTTTTCTCTGCAAAAAAAATTAGTGATTATTTGAAATCTCAAAAGCTGAACATCTCTCCACAAATTGTATTAACGTATTTGGAGTATCTGCAACAATCTTTCTTAGTTCACATAGTTAAAAGAGTGGATATTTTTGGAAAAAGAATTTTCGAAGTTGGTGAAAAATTTTACTTTGAAGATTGGGGTATTAAGAATGCAATTATTGGTTTCAAGAAGCAATATATAAATCAAATAATTGAAAATATTGTTTTTCATCATTTGAAAGTTTCAGACCATGAAATTTTCGTTGGTAGAAGTGGTGAGAAAGAGGTTGATTTTGTTTGTGAGCGATCCGGAATAAAAACTTACATACAAACTGCTTATTTAATCCCTGATGACTCTGTGAAAGAAAGAGAATTCGGAAATCTTTTATCAATAAAAGACAATTGGAGAAAAATTGTAGTTTCTTTAGATAAATATCCAATAAAATATTACGAAGGAATAGAGCATATGAATCTTAGGGATTTCTTAAACAGTTTTGAATAGAATAAAGATTGGTTTAAATTTTTTATCAATTCAGAACTAATTCAACTTTATGAAAATCAATAAAACTGATCCTTCTATTTACCATATAACATCAAGCACTTAACACTTAATAGAGCTAATCTCTTAGGATAAGTATTGCCCCGATAAGAATGAAAATAACTGCAATTATTCTTTTAGTAAGATTAGTGTCTTTAAATATTTTCCCACCTATGATTGTCGCCCACAAAACAGATGTGCGTTTTACTGCAAGAGTGAGTGCAACAGAAGCTAAACTAACAGCCCAAACCTGACTGAATCTGTAACCGATTGTTAAAACTGAAATCAATGCAATCCAACCAAAGTTTTTTTTGATGGAAGAAATTTCTGTCATTGATTTTTCTTTATCTGAAAAAAAGAAAATTACTCCGAAAATGAAAGCAAAGAATATATGTTGAAATGCAGTCAATGAAACAGGAGTCATATTCAATTTTATCAATAGAACTTTATCCATAATTGAAGATGCGGTAAAAAGAAGTAATGCTGCCAAAATAAATTGATGAAATTTTGATTTTATGAAAACACTGAAAGGAACGAGAACTTCTTTTAATGATTTGCTTTCTAAAATGTAAGTACCGGCAATGAGAGAAATCAATCCTATGATTTCATAATATTTTAGTTTTTCACCCAGAATAAAAAAAGCAAAAATCGCAACAAATCCGGGTGTTAATGCTAAAAGCGGAAGAGCATTACTTATCTGAAGATTTTTTAGTGCATTCATAACACAGAGAAAAGCCAATGCACCGATAACAGATTTCACAAAAAGAAACGCAAGATTTTCAGTGTTGATAGAACTATAATTTATAAAAAAGAAAAACGGTATTGAGAAAACAAGATTGACAACCGACAGCAGAAAAGAAAATTCAAGTGGTTTTAAGTTAAAAAGGACTTTCTTTTGAGTAATGGCAGCGAACGCAGATAAAAACGAGGAAAGAAGAGCGATGAAAAACCACGTCATTTTACTCTTCTTTCCTCTCTGAAATGTTAATTAAAAATCCACTGCTAATTTAACAAATAAATTTCTTCCCGGCTCAAGTTTTATAAGTCCTCTTGTTGAGGATAAATGATCTCTGTATGATTTATTAAGAATGTTTTCTACTCCGGCGAAAAATCTCACTTTTGTATTGAATAGATTAAGTGGATTGGTATTCAGATAAAAATTGAAAATTGCATATCCGGGAGTTTTCAATTCACCGGTTGCCACTTTGTTTTGCTTTGAATAAACATTGGCAGAAAAATCAATCTGAAATAAATCAAACAACCCCATTTTATATCCGAACAAACCGTTCAATGGTGGAATTTGTGGCAAATCGGTTTTTGAAGTTAAATCATCACCTTTCACATAAGCAAGATTTGCATAAAAAACATAATCAGAGTAAAAATTATATTCTGATCTTAAATCAAATCCGTATAATCTTGATTCACCAATATTAGTTTTAATCCGTGCATCTCTACCGTCAAATTTTCCGGGAACTTCTGAAACAAGATTTTCAAATCTGTTGTAGAATATACTCGAAAACAATCTGATATTTTCTTTATAAAATCTTATTCCGAAATCAACAGATTTTCCTATTTCAGATTTAAGTTCGGGATTTCCAACACGCACAAAACTACCAAGATCAATAAACTGAAATCTTTCCTCAAGTGAAGGCGAGCGGAAGGCATAAGCTAATCCCAAAGTAAAATCGAGATTCGATATCAAAGAATATTTCAAGCCGAGATTTCCACTATATGAATTATCTTTTGATGTTCTTTCTCTCCACAAAATTTTCTGTCCGGTCGGAGTTGAGTTTAATACTCCGTTATCAATTTGATATAAAGGATTTAATGTTTCGCTTCCTTTAATATCAATTAAATCATATCGCAGACCAGAAAGCACTGATAATTTATTTTCTATTATTTGCGTATCTCCCTGAAGGAATAAACCAATACTTCTCATTTTGGAATCAGGCAATGGTTTTTCTGCAATGATTCGGTTGGTTGTGGAAGTAACATTTCCACTTGCGTTCAACACCTCAATTTTCTGAAATCTTTGTCTGAAGCCGCTGTATTTTCTGTCCCAGTAATCTATTCCAGTGATAAAGTTAAATTTCTCAGCAATCAGAAGATTAGTCTGAAACTGAAGATTATTATTATAATGGTCAGCTTCTGGTTGAATTTTTAATACACTTATTCTTCTTGCAGGAGTAGTCGGAGTTGCAGCAATATTCTGAACTGTGTATGGGATGTTTTCAACTTTTCTCCTGATATATTGATTTGAATATTTTAAAGAAACTTTATAAATCGTCTTTGAAATATTCTGCAATTCATATCCTGCTGAAAATAGTTGTCTTTTTTCCTCAGGATATCTTACATCCGCCTGATTGGGAAACAAAGATGAGCCGGGAATTCCAACATCATTTGCTTTGAATAATTGATAATCAAGTTTGATTTTGTGATTTGAAAATGGCAGAATATTTACAGAACCAGAAAAACTAAAATCTTCGAACTGACTGTTTTTAAGAGTACCTGCTGGAGTCTTGGTGTTATCAGCTTTTCTGAATGAGCCGGAAAATTTTCCTGTCAGATATGAAGTCCCGCCATAAAGATTTGTTGAAATCACAGAAAGATTATTCACTGAATTGTATTCTGATGCTAACTTTCCATTGAAAGAAAAGTCATCATATAATTTCGGTGATTTTGAGATGATATTCACAATCCCGCCTGTGGCTCCTGAGCCGTAAATGCTTGAAGAAGCTCCTTTGATAATTTCAACTCTTTCAATATCGTTGAGATCAATCATTGAGAGACGTGCTGCAATATCAGTTGAAGTTACAATTCTGTTTCCGTCAATCAAAGTAACTACATTTTCGCGGGAGAGACCTCTTATGTTAATTTCGCTTCCCCAAATTCCGTCTCTGACAACTGAAAGTCCGGGTTCATCTTTCAGAATTTCACTTATTGATTGTAAAGGTTTCTGTTGAATATCATTTTTATCAATTACTGCCGTTGAATAAGGAGAGTTTCTTAAAAGTTGAATGTTCCTATCAGTAGTAACTACAACATTTTCTAACTGCACCGGGCTCGACTCAAGATAGAAATTCTGTAAAACATTATCAGAATCAAAAGCAATGGTGGTTTCAAGTAGTTTATAACCAAGCATTGAAACTTTAAGGTTGTAGGTTCCCTTGGGTAAATTTTCAATTGAATAGAAACCATCAATGTTTGAATATGCCGAATAATTGTAAGAAATAAAAATAAATGCCTGATGGATTGGCTCGGATGTTTTTTTATCTAAAATTCTTCCTTTAAGAATAAGATTTTGGGCGAAAGAATTTATATTGAGAATTAATACAAATATTAAAATTAGCTTCTTCATAACTCATCTGATATTTGTTAATAAATTTTAATTGCGTTCGGTCAAGCATTGTCAACATTTATACCAGCAACAAGTTAAAAAATTGTATTAAATAAAAGAACAATTTTCCATTTTCTTGAATTAGAGAAAAATTAAATAATGTAAAAACTCAGAGTTGAAAAATTATTAATAAAATTTTTGTAAAATCAGTTCAAAAGATTTTTTTTATGTAATATCTTCTTCTCTCTTTTGATAAAGTTATGGAACATTTTTTGCCAATTGTTTGACTGGAAAAAAACAACTTTCACTATTTGAGGTCATTTTCAACCATGGAAAATACTGATAATACTTTGCACTTTGAAGATAACAGACCACAAATAAGTATTGTTGGTAGAAGAAATGTTGGCAAATCTTCATTGTTAAATAAACTCATTGCTCAGGATTATTCCATAGTATCTGAAAGCCCGGGAACTACAACTAAACCCGTAGAAAAAGAATATGAGTTGCTTCCACTTGGTCCTGTTCTTCTGGTTGATACAGCTGGAATTGAAGAAGAAGGTGAGCTGGGTGAAAAAAGGATAAGTCAGACAATAAAAATTTTATCAAAATCAGATTTGATTGTTGTCGTTTTAGATGCCAGAGACAGATTACATCCAAAAGAAATTGAATTATTTGCAAATGTTGACAAATTAGATTCTCGTTGCCTTGTTGCAGTAAATAAAATTGAATTTGGAACAAATCAAAAATTATTATCTGAACTGAAAGAATTAAGAATTACTCATTTTGAAATATCCTGCAAGGAAAATGTCGGAATAGAAGAGCTAAAAAGAAAAATTATTCGCTCTCTTCCTTCAAATGAACAACAAACATTGATTAAAGATATAGTTTCCAAGGGTGATATCATTTTATTAGTTGTTCCGGAGAGCCGACAAATTCCCGCATCAAAACTCCTTCAAAATCAATTACAACTAATCAATGAAGCTTTTGAACAAGAAGCCATCATAATTCTTTGCAAAGAAGATGAGCTTAATCAGACATTAATAAATCTGAAAAATTATCCCGATTTAATAATAACAAACAGCGATAATATCATTAAAATTAGCAGCGAGATTCCTGATAAAGTTAAAATAACAACTCTTAGTTTGTTAATGTCGAGAAATAAATCTGATTTGAAATTATTCTTAAGAGGATTGAAAAGTCTTGATAGACTTCAAAACGGAGATAAAATTTTAATTTCCGAACTTTGTTCTAATCATCCCTCGGAAGATGAAATGGCTGCAGAAAAAATCCCACGCTTAATCGAACATTATCTGAATAAAAAATTGAATTTTATAAAAGTTACTGAAAAATCTTTTCCCGAATATCTCACAGATATAAAACTCATAATTCAATGCATTGGTTGCTCAAAATCAAGAAAAGCTGTAACACACAAAATGAATGAAGCAAAACTTTTGGATATTCCTGTGGTCAATTATTCTTTACTGATTTCTTATTTGAAGGGAACAATCCCTAGAGTTATTTCTCCTTTTAAAGAAGCGATATTGGAGTGGGAGAGGTTAAAACTTTCATCAATTTGATTTTATTTGAATTAACGGTTCATCCATTTACCGATTCCATTCGCCCGCAAAATTTCTCATTCTTCCATTTTTATTTTTAATTAACCTTTCATACTTAATTATTAACCGTCTATTGATATTTTAATTATTATTGCACTGAGAATTTTAACAGAAAGGAGAATTAAAATGGTGAAAAAATTATATCGCTCGACAACAGATAAAATGATTGCCGGAGTATGCGGTGGACTTGCAGAATATTTCGAGATTGATTCGACTTTGGTAAGAATTTTATTCCTCGCTTTATTAATCTTTGGCGGAGGTGGATTCTTAATTTATTTAATTATGTGGATTGTCGTTCCCCAAAAACCGTATTTCCCGAATACTTCTGATTTTAACAGTGAAAAAAAAACTTCTGACGTAAATGTCGAAGAAAGTAATCCGAACTACACAGTAGAAGTTGATACTCCCAAAAGTCAAAATAGAAATACCGTAATAGGAATTATTGTAATTGTAATTGGTTTGTTACTTCTGTTTGATAATTTTGATTTGACATTCGGATTCAGTAAGCTCTGGCCAATCCTACTCATTATTTTCGGTGCATCTTTGATTTTAAAATCTAAATCATAAGAGGTGAGAGATGAAATCATCACACATTTTCTGGGGAACAATTTTTCTTTCGCTTGGAATATTACTTTTAGTAAACAACTTTTATAATGTTGCACTCGATTTTAATCTATTATGGAAAATTGCTCCATTGATACTCGTTCTCATAGGAATTTCTATTTTTATCAAAAATAAGTATGGAAAAAATATTCTTATGTTTCTTTCAGCTGTAGTATTAGCTTTAACTTTATTCGCATTGGTGAGTAATACAACTAAACTTATAAGCGGAAATATTAATTTCAATTTCGATTCAGGAGAAACAGTGCTTTCTGATAGTTCTTTTTATACTTATAAGTTAACAGAAGATATTAAACAGGTAAATTTTGTTTTTAATGGAGCGACTGGCAGATTTAGAATTAATTCTGTTACCGAAAATCTGATAGATGCAAATACTTTTTCAGCAAAAGACATGCATTTTATGAAGGTAGAAACTAGAGATTCGGTTGCTAATGTTGAATTCGGAATGAGAGATAAAAATATCAAACTCGGAGATAACCATAAAAATCATGTTGACTTTGCCTTAAATAAAAATCCTGTTTGGGATTTTGACTTTGACTGCGGTGCTGCAGCAATGGATTTTGATCTTGAGGAATTCAAAGTAAAATCTGTTGATATTGATATGGGAGCTGCTGATTTGACTTTGAAATTAGGAAATAAATATCCGGAAACAAAAATTTATATTGATGCCGGTGCTTCGAGCATAAACTTAAAGATACCATCAACTTCAGGCTGCGAATTAATTGCAGATGCTGTTCTGTCAAGCAAAAATTTTAACGGATTCAAGAAAATAGATTCGAACAAATTCAGAACGGATAATTTTGATCAGTCCGAAAACAAAATTTTTATCGACCTTAATTGCGGTGTTTCTTCAATTAATATCGAAAGATATTAGAGTATAAAGATTAATACTCAAACTAAGCAGATTTATCAATTTTTCATCACTTATAATGGGGGGTTATTTTATTATATTTACAGCTGAATGATAAACTTTAAATTATATGGCAACGAAGGAATTATTAAAGAAATACGGATATCCTGAAAATTTTTTTAACCGCGATTTGAGTTGGTTAGAATTTAACCGCAGAGTTTTACAGGAAGCTCTTAATCCAAATTTACCTCTTCTTGAAAAAGTAAAATTTGTCTCAATTTTTTCTTCCAATCTTGATGAATTTTTTATGATTCGTGTCTCCGGACTTAAAGAGCAAATAGCTGCTAATGTTGCTGAGCCTACGATTGACGGTTTGACACCTCGCGAACAAATTCTGATGATTCAGAAAAATCTGAAACCAATGTTGGATGAATTATACAATTTGTGGACAAATGAAATAGTTCCATCTCTTAGAGAAAATGATATAATTCTTCATAACTTTAATGAATTTTCCAAAGAAGAAAAAGAAAAATTAACTGAGTTTTATACAAAAGAAATTTTTCCGGTTCTTACTCCTTTAGCTTTCGATCCGGGAAGACCCTTTCCATACATTTCGAATTTAAGTTTGAACATTGCAGTTCTGATAAGAAAAACAAATGGTGAAACTCATTTTGCCAGAGTAAAAGTCCCGAATATTATACCACGACTTGTACAAATTGATCATATAATTTGTCCCATCCGTGGGAAAAATGGAAACGGAAAACCGAGAGCACGATTCATCTGGCTCGGAGATCTGATTAAGGAAAATCTCCAATCTCTTTTTCCCGGAATGGAGGTTTTAGAAGCTCACAAATTCAGAATAACAAGAGATACTGATATAGAATTACAAGAAGATGAAGCTGATGATCTTCTTAGTATTATTGAGGAAAACATTAAACAACGAAGATTCGGAAACGTTGTTCGACTTGAAGTTGCTTCACAAATGCCTGACTATATGTTAGATACTCTCATTGAAAATCTACAGATTTCAAGAGAAGACGTTCATCAGGTGGATGGTCCTCTTGGATTGAGTGATGTAATGATTCTCTACAAACTTCCTTTTCATCAGCTTAAAGAAAGAACATATTTCCCTGTTGTATCAAAGGATTTTGAAGATGAAGATATCTTTAATGTTATTAAACAAAAAGATATTTTATTACACCATCCGTTTTATTCATTTTCACCAGTAGTTGATTTTATAAAAAAAGCAGCTTCAGATCCAGATGTTCTTGCAATTAAACAAACTTTGTATCGGGTTGGAAATGATTCACCAATAGTTAAAGCTTTGATTGAAGCTGCAGATAGAGGAAAGCAAGTTGCAGTGCTCGTAGAGCTCAAAGCCAGATTTGATGAAGAGAATAATATTTACTGGGCGAGAGAACTTGAAAAAGTTGGCGTTCACGTAGTTTATGGACTTGTTGGCTTAAAGACTCACGCAAAAATGACTCTCGTTGTTCGCAAAGAATATGATGGAGTAAAACGCTACGTTCACCTTTCAACCGGAAATTATAATGTGGTTACTACAAAACTTTATACTGACATAGGATTTTTTACTTGTGATGAAAAAATCTGTAGCGATGTTTCAGATATTTTTAATTACTTGACTGGTTATTCACAACAGCGTGACTTCAGAGAATTGTTTGTAGCTCCGATTAATATCAGACAAAAATTTATTCAACTTATTTTTAGAGAGATTGAAAATAAAAATCAGGGCAAAGAGGCAAGAATCGTGATGAAGTTTAATTCTCTTACAGATCCGGCAATGATCGCTGCATTATATGAAGCATCAAATGCTGGCGTTAAAGTAGATTTAATCGTAAGAGGAGTCTGTTGTCTTATTCCCGGTAAAAAAGGGTTAAGTGAAAATATTACTGTTCGCAGCATTGTCGGAAGATATCTTGAACATAGCAGAATATTTTATTTCTATAATGATGGAAAAGAAAAGTTTTATTTAAGTAGCGCAGATCTGATGCAAAGAAATCTGGATAGACGTGTAGAAGTTGTTTTCCCAATTAATAATCCTAAGCTTAAACAAGAACTTTTGACAGCACTTGAAATTTATTTAAAAGACAATGTAAAAGCTCGGGTTCTTGATTCTGAAGGAAATTATAATCTCGTCAAAGTTTCTTCGAAAGAAAAATTGATTAATAGCCAGGAATGGTTGATGGATCTTGCAACCAAATCTAATAAAAAGAATAAAAAAGTTATCAGGTCAAAATGAACCAGACAAATTATTTGTGGGTTTATGATTTAATATTTTGAAAGGACATTATGAACATTACTAAATCGCAGCTAATCAATTCTATTAAAAAAGTAAATTTTAATGGGTTTAACTCAAATAATCTCACGCTTAATTCTTTAGATATATTAGATCAGAATGAAAAAATTGTCAAATTCAAACTGAATGTTAACGATAACATTAACACAGAAGCATTGAAAGAAAAAATAAGACTTCAACTCTTCAAAGATTTTTCAGAAGTGGAAAATTTCGAAATTGAAATTAAAAGCACTTCAAATCAAAGCAGTATTTTTTCGAATCTGTCGCAAAAGAAAGATTCCGTTCTGCCAGAAGTAAAAAACACAATAGCAGTTGCAAGCGGAAAAGGTGGAGTTGGTAAAAGCACTGTCGCAGTAAATCTTGCTGTTGCTTTGGCAAAAGA
>OGCI01001376.1_pt1 | contig 20674 bp, 21 predicted proteins | sample 1570021 | NCBI WGS metagenome assembly OGCI01 (sample SAMN06264664, study PRJEB24512) | hot springs metagenome | isolation source: Hot spring water | place: South Africa: Tshipise | collected 2015-06-21 | reverse complement strand
CGTTGCCGCTTTTTTCAACGACTGTATTTAAAATCGTCTCATATCCGTCAAATACGTCACTATATTGTTCATCGTGTCCGTATACTGACGAATCGTACGACTGTGCCCACGTTTCAAAGATGTCTAAAAACTCGCGTCCCATGATGTCACACTCCATTTAAAAGTAATAATTCCTATAAGTATAGTATGAATTAAACGTGTTGCTGTTCTCAATCTATCACATTTTTTGTCGATGTTCAATGGAAATGTGTTAAACTACGGATAGAAAGGAGGAAGACGATGATCACATTTGATTTAATCCAAGATAAAGTAGAATGTTTTGAAGCGACCGATTTAGCGACGTTAGAGAAAAAAATCAATGAACAAATTGAACATAATAAAGCGATTTTACTTGAGGTACATCACGTATCATATCAAATGCAACGATTAGAAAACGGACAGCTCCTTTATAGCGCGCTCGTGCATTTTAAAGCAAAAAAATAGAGCGTTACGGACGACGCTCTATTTCTTTTAGTTGTTGCACTTTCGTCGGCTTCCAGCCTTCATTCGTTACCCATTCGATAAATACTTTATAATGTTCCGTTTTATCTTTTTTCGAGACGGTAGCAACCGCATGATTCGGGCTTCCCCCATTTCCGATAAACCAAACGATAAGATCGGACGAAGAAATGCCTGTCGCATAACTAATAGCATCGAGCATCTCTTTCCAATCGACCGAATTTTTATCGTATTGTGTCACATGTGGCTCAGATTGGGTCGTACCGATCGGCTGCCATGTCGAATTGACGATTTCACGAATCACGTTTGAGTTTGGATCATCAACAACCGTTTCCTCGACTTGTTCCTTGTTTTCTTCTTGTTCTGTTTGTTGTTCAGATGGTTGTTGTTCGTTTGTTTCTCGCTCGCTCATTTCGACTTCAACCGGTTGCGGAGAGGCGTTCGTCTCCTTCACCGGACGGTCGTTGGCAAACAGCCATTTCCAGCCGAAAAATAAAATGAGCGCGAACACAATCGTAATGAACGTATTTAAGATGCGGTTTACTTTTCTTTGTTTTGAACGTTTCGCAAAACGGCTGCTCACTCTTCGTTCCTTCCTTTCTGTTCTAACTCGTATGTTGCCCGAACGATATCGGCAAAAATAGCGTTTGTAGCTGAGGCAGATGACGTTGTTTCTAATTGTACCACAACGAGCGCGTATTTTGGACGATCAGCCGGAAAATAACCTGCAAACCATTTGTTCACGATCCCTTCTTTCCCCGTTTGTGCCGTTCCCGACTTTCCAGCTACCGAGTAAGGCAATGATTGAAACGAACGCCCGGTGCCTTCTCGGTGCGTGACGACAAGCCGCAAAAGTTCTTGTAATTGTTCAACCGTCTCTTTCCGTAACGAATCCGTTGTCAGTCGCTGCTCAGCAAAGGTGAAAAACGTCGTTCCATTTTTATACATCATTTTTTGGGCCACACGCACTTGTTTCGCCTCGCCACCGCGCGCAATCGTCGCCATCATATTCGCCACCGCAAGCGGTGAGAGGCGCACATCTTTTTGCCCAATGGACGTTTGAGCAACGGCAAGGGGAATTTTTTTATCCCGTTCATCGATCCAAATCTTTCCTTGTTTCTCTTCACGAAGCGGACGAAATGATGAAAAATGATACACATCCCCTTCCCAGCCGACGCGCGGAAGCAAACCGAGTTTTTGTGCATATATATCAAACATCTTTTCGTCTATGGCGATTAGCTGCTTTCCTAACTCGGCAAACGTGTTGTTACAGCTAATTGCAAAACTATCTTCAAACGTGCGCGTTCCTTTCTTTTTTTCTTCCGGTTCGCCGTTAATTTTTCGATTGCAGTTAAACTGCTGTCCTTGGACAAGCCCATGTTCAAGCGCCGCAGCGGCAACAACAACTTTAAAAATGGAGCCTGGCACGTGAGGGAGTAGCGCTTGATTTTGAGCGGCATTGTTTGCATACGGATCTCGCTCGTCAATCGCCGGGGCGCTAACGAGCGCAACGAGATCGTTCGTTTCAATATCAAGCAAGACGACAGCACCTTTTTCCATATGATGTTGTGCAACGATTTGTTCGACACGTTGCTGAAGGGAACGGTCGATGGTCGTCTGCACGGTAATTGGATAAAACGGATTTGCTTGTTCTGTATATTTCACATCCATGCCAAACAGCGGTTCACCACGCGCATCGACATGATACAATAGCTTTGCTTCTCCGTCTGGAATTAAAAATTCATCAAATGAGCTTTGCAAGCCAGATACGCCAATTTTCATATTTGGCGATAACTTTCGCTCTCCGTATCGTTCTTTTAGCACCTTTTCGTTTTGGCCGAGCAGCCCAATCAAATGTTGAGCATATTTTTCTTTCCGTTCGATTTGCTTATGCACAGCAATAACGCCCGGAATGCGCATCTCATTTATCCGTTCCATTTGCCACGGCTGAAGTTGGACAGGCTGTTGACCGTCATGTAAAATGATTGGTCCTTTCGCTTCTTCTAGCTGTCGCTTGATCGCTTCTTTCGGTAACGAAATGATCGTTGCGATGTCATCGATTGGCCAGTCGATTTTTTTTAAAAACGGAAATAAAACGAGCGTTGGGACGTATGCATACGTCAGCGGCTCACCGTTTCGATCGACAAACAACCCTCGTCCATCATCAATGACAAGTTGTTGCGTACGTTGGGTGACGCTTGCTTCAATTAAATTTACACCGTGAAATGATTCGGTACTAATGAGTTGTAGTTGAACGAGTCGTCCCATTAATGCGAATATACATAGTTCAACGATCGTTAATATGATGATCATTCGTTTTTTTACCATAAAAAACACCTCGTCTTCATTGTCGACGAGGTGTTGTCTTTTAAAACCTATTTTACAGCAATGATTTTTACAACCATATCGCCACCCGGCGTATGAACTGTCACTTCTTCACCGACGCGGCGACCGATCAATGATTTGGCGATCGGAGAGTCGTTCGAAATTTTCCCTTCAAACGGATCAGCTTCCGCGCTCCCGACGATCGTATACGATTCTTCTTCTCCGTCTGGAAGCTCAATAAATGTTACCGTTCTTCCAAGCGATACGATGTCCGTCGTTTCTAAATCTTCTTCAATAATTTTCGCATTGCGAATCATATTTTCAAGCATTTGAATGCGTGATTCAACGAATGCTTGTTCATCTTTTGCCGCATCGTACTCCGAGTTTTCCGATAAGTCGCCGAAGCTGCGCGCAATTTGAATGCGTTCAACCACTTCTTTACGCTTTACCGTTTTTAAATATTCAAGTTCTTGTTCGAGCTTCTCCTTCCCTGCTTTCGTCATTGGGTATTCTTTTTCCATTGACATGTAAACCACTCCTTTTTATTTATGTACGGAAAATGTACGAACGATCTGTTCGTACAAAAGACAAAAAGTTTACATATTATCTATGCTATGGTATTACAAAATAGACTTTTGTTCAAGAATCGTTTGAATTTTTGTAACCATTAAATCGATGGCGACATGGTTATGTCCGCCTTCTGGAATAATAATATCGGCATATCGCTTCGTCGGTTCAATAAATTGATTGTGCATCGGGCGCACGACGTTTACATATTGTTCAATGACCGACTCAAGCGTACGACCGCGTTCTTTCATGTCGCGCAATAAGCGGCGAATGATGCGAATGTCAGCATCGGTATCGACGTACACTTTAATATCCATTAAGTTGCGCAATCGTTCGTCTTCTAATACAAGAATACCTTCTAAAATAATGACATCTTTCGGTTCGACGCGAATAACTTCGTTTGAGCGCGTATGAAGCGTATAATCGTATACAGGCTTATCAATCGGCTCGTAATTTAAAAGTTTGTTAATATGCTCGATGAGTAAATCGTTATCAAAAGCGAGCGGATGGTCGTAGTTCGTTTTTAAACGTTCTTCAAACGGTAAGTGGCTTTGATCTTTGTAATAATAATCTTGCTCGAGCATTAAAATAGAATGTCCTTGAAAATGTTCATAAATAGCCTTCGTAACGGCCGTTTTCCCCGAACCGGAGCCGCCAGCGACCCCGATGACAACCGGTTTCTTCCTCATGTTAGCGCCCCTTTCTCATCATGTTGTATGGGAAAACTTCGCGATCGACTTTAAAACGAACAATTTGAAGCGGATGGCGAGCAGCATCAAGCTCATTTCCTTCCTCATCCCAAATCGTTTCAATAACTTGTGTAAAGTTTTCAATCTCAGGACCGAAAAACTCAACTTCATCGCCCGGTTTGAAGAAGTTGCGTTGTTGCAACGTCACGATGCCTGTTTCTTTATCATAATCAAGCACAAGTCCGACGAAATCGTACGTCGTCTTTTTACTATGAACGCCAAACATTTGCTCTTTATAACCCGGAACACCTTCAAAAAAGGCTGGCGCTGTGTCACGGTTCGCGCATTTATCAAGCTCATCTAGCCACTCTTTGCGAATGACGAAATTGTCAGGATCTGCACAATATGCATCAATCACTTTACGATACACGCTCGCAACCGTTGCGACGTAGTGAATCGACTTCATCCGTCCTTCGATTTTTAAACTATCAATGCCAAGCTCAATCATTTTCGGAATCGATTGAATTAAGTTTAAGTCTTTCGGGCTCATCGCAAACGGATCATCGTTTTCATCAAATAATGCGATGGCGCGGTCACCCTCGAGCTTGTACAAATCGTAATCCCAGCGGCACGACTGACAACAGCCGCCGCGGTTCGAGTCGCGCGCGGTCATATGGTTACTTAATACGCAACGTCCGGAATACGCAATACACATCGCACCGTGAATAAACGTTTCGATTTCAATGTCGACTTTTTCTTTTATTTCGCGAATTTCTTCCGCGCTTGTTTCACGAGCTAAGACGACCCGTTCAAGCCCTTCTTCTTTCCAAAATTGCACCGCTTTCCAGTTCGTGAGCGACTGTTGCGTACTTAAATGCACCTCTAACTTTGGTGCGACGCGGCGCGCGGTTTCAATAATGAGCGGATCAGCGACAATAATGCCGTGCACTCCAACGCGCTCTAGCCCGCGCAAGTACTCTTCTAGCCCCGGAATGTTTTCGTTATGTGCGTAAATGTTTGTCGTCACATAAATTTTCGCTCCGTATTTGCTTGCAAATTGCACACCTTCCGCCATTTCTTCAAGCGTAAAGTTGTCGGCATTGGAACGAAGACCGTATTCTTGTCCGCCGATAAAAACAGCGTCCGCTCCGTAATGAACTGCCACTTTTAGCTTTTCTAAGTTGCCGGCTGGAGCGAGCAGCTCGGGCTTTTTCACAATGACACGCTTTCCATTAATGATTTGTGAGATGCTCACACGTCTCCCTCCTTTTCATTTAATATACCGTTTCTTTGAAGAAAAAGCCGGTGTCTAACGGGCGATGTTGCGGTTGAATCGCTTCAATTTCTGCAAACAACTTCGCTTTTTCTTCTTCGTATTGTTCGCGATGTTCTACGCATAAATCAATGGCGCGGCGATATTGTTTCGTTACTTCGGTAATATACTCTGGCTCATGAAGCACGCCGTCAATTTTAAAACTATCGATGCCCGCATCAATCATCTCTTCTAATTCATCAATAATACAAATATCGTTCGGACTCATAATATGCGTGCCGTTTTCATCTTCAAAAATTGGATAGCGATTATCGCGTTCTTTATCATATAAAAAGAGCCCTTTCGTATATTTCATTTGTTGTACTTCCATAAACTTTCCTTGATATTCGAAATAGTTGCCGATGAGAGAACGTTTCGATTGGAACATGCACGTCATACCGTGCACCTGCACTTCGATTTCCACTTCGGCATGCTTTTTTATATCAATGATTTCTTCCATATTTAACTCGCGCGCGAGAACGGCGCGTTTTGCTCCTTTTCGTCCCCAATAGTTGCACGCATACCAGTTTGTCGCTGTCGTTTCCGTATTCCAATGAAGCTTCATATGCGGCGCGACTTCACGTACCGTCATTAACACAGCTGGATCACCAAATACGATCGCATCGACTTGTTGTTCCGCTAAAAAGCGCACATAATCACTTAATTCGTCCACTTTATCGTTATGAAAAAGAGCGTTCATCGCCACATATACGCGTACACCGTACTTTCGTGCCACGTGCATCGCATCGACGATATGTTGTCGGGAAAACTCCCCTGCTAAACGCAAGCCGTACCGCTGTTCACCAATAATGACGGCGTTTGCTCCCGCTTGAGCGAGCTGTTCCATATGAGCGACGCTCGTTGGTGTGACAAGCAATTCTGGTTTTTTCATTTTATTCACCTCGTTTTCTTGATATCGCCATTCCGTCACCGATCGGAATGATGACCGTCTCATAACGCGGATGCGCCATAAGCCATTCGTTATATGCTTGAATTTTTTTAATGAGTTGGCGAATACGTTTTTGTTCCACTCGTTCGTCTAAAGCGACAAGCCCTTTAAACAAGACGTTATCCGTTATAATGATGCCGCGTTCTGTTAAAAATGGCTCGTACAACTCAAAAAAGCGGCGATATTGTCCTTTTGCCGCATCAATAAACAACACATCAAACGGGGCATATGTTTTCACTTCATCGCTCATAGCGAGCGCATCGCCAAATAACAACGTAATTTGCCCTTTCGTATTCGTTTGCTCCGTGTAAGCGAGCGCTTGGTTATAGCGCGCTTCATCTCGCTCGATCGTGACAATGTTCGCATTCGGTAGCGCTTTTGCCATCCGAATAGCAGAGTAGCCAATAGCTGTGCCGATTTCTAATATGCGCGCCGGTTGAATAAGTTTTAATATGTGCAACATCGTCTCGATGCTCAGCGCATCCATAATCGGAACTCCGTGGTCGCGCGCATATCGTTCCATAGCCACGATCGCTTCATCTTTTTCTGGAAGCAATGATTCAATATATTGAACAATTTCCTGATTTACCAACGAACCGTCCTCCTCGTAAAAACAAGAGTTCAAACGAGTTGAACTCTTGTTTCATCACGATCCATAACTTTATATATACTATCATAATTCAAAACAAAATGCGAACGTTTTATTGCTTTCCGATATATTTTGCCTTTTCCCGATTGTGTTCGTCAAGCGTTTTTGTAAAAATGACATCGCCCGCTGGCGTTGCTAAAAAGTAAAAGTAATCCGTTTCCGCTGGATGAAGCGCCGCATGAAGCGACATTTCGCCTGCGTTTGCAATCGGCCCTGGCGGAAGTCCTTTATACATATACGTATTGTAAGGCGAGTTTACTTCTAAGTCTTTGTAGTATACACGCGATTTATGCTGTCCGAGCGCATATAAAACGGTCGGGTCCGTTTGAAGCGGCATTCCTTTTTCAAGACGATTGTAAAAGACGCTGGCGATTTTTTCACGATCCGCCTTTTCGGTCGCCTCTTCTTCAATTAAAGATGCCATCGTCAATAGCTGATGAACAGTCATGCCGCGCGCTTCCATATCTTCTGCATATTTCGCTAACACTTCTTCCGTTTTAGCAATCATCGTTTCGATTATTTCTTCAAGCTTTGGTTTTTCTTCTGTAAACGAATATGTCGCGGGAAATAAATATCCTTCGAGCGCATAACGAATATCTTTGTTCAACATATCAGCCGTTAAAACGGTAGGATATTTTTTCATCAACTCTTCAATGTACGTACGATTTGTTAATTTCGCCATCACGTCTTGCGAGGAATAGCCTGTTTTTTGCGAAATAATCGTCGCAATTTGCGTCAGCTGCTTTCCTTCTGGAATCGTTATTTTCAGCTTCGCTTCCTTCACGACTTTTCCTGTTTTCAGTTGTTCGGCAATTTCTCCTAACGTCATCGCTTTTGTAAACGTATAACGGCCGGCTTGAAAATCGGCATGGTTTTTAAATTTTACGTAGTAGCGAAAAATCGTTGCATCTTTCACTACGCCGTTTTTTTCTAATATGTTGGCAATCGTATATACGGATGAGCCGATCGGAATGTCTACTTGAATAGGTGTTTGGTCATCTGGATCGACTGGCTGCAACGCGGAACGAATATATACAAACAAGCCAATGCAAGCAACAATCATAAGGAATAAAAGAGGTGCAGTAATATATAAAACAATTTTTCGCACCGTTTTCGCTTCATGTTCTTGTAACATGCGTCATCCTCCCCTCACTTTTGACATTATACTACAAATGAAGACATGACATAAATAAAAAAAAGAAGCTGACGTGCAGTCAGCTCCTTATCCTTCCATCTCTTCTTCGTCTTCTTCCTCGCCGAGGAACGTGTTTAACATTTCTTCAATCATATCCCATTCTTCTTCTGTTTCGATCGGCTGCAGTTCTCCTGCTTGTCCGTCTTCTCCTGGAATGAAAGAAGAAGCATGAATTTCAATTTCGTCGTTGTCATCTTCTTCTGCACCGATTGGATAGTACAACACGTAAGATTTTCCAAACTCTTCAGATTCAAATGTAAACAATACTTCGCAAAGTTGCTCGTTGCCGTCTTCATCGACGACCGTAATGTGTTTTTCACCGTGTTCCATCATGTTCACCTCAATTGTTTATTGTCTAAATACGACTGTAAAATCATCACTGCGGCCATTTTGTCAATGACTTGCTTTCGCTTTTTTCGACTGACGTCCGCAGCGATCAACATCCGTTCTGCCGCCATCGTGGATAATCTCTCATCCCATAAGACGACAGGGAGTGAAAACGTCTGTTTCACTTGTTCGGCAAAACGTTTTGTCGCCTCACCACGCGGTCCGATCGTACCGTTCATATTTTTCGGAAACCCGATGACGATTTCTTCGACCGCATATTGCTCAATGAGCTGCCGCAAACGGTCAAAACCATACTGCCCGCTTTCTTCATCAATGCGGATCGTCTCGATGCCTTGGGCTGTCCATCCTAACTCATCGCTTACGGCAACGCCGAGCGTTTTCGTTCCAACATCTAACCCTAAAATACGCATGTCGCTATTCCTCACGATGTGTTCGTAAATAAGATTTCACTAATTCTTCAATTAATTCGTCGCGATCGACTTTGCGAATTAAGTTTCTGGCATCTTTATGACGCGGGATGTAAGCTGGATCACCAGACAATAAGTAGCCGACAATTTGGTTAATCGGATTATACCCTTTTTCTTGCAATGCGTCGTATACGGTAAGCAACACTTCCCGAACGTCGACGTCCATCGGTTCTTCTGGGAAGTTAAATTGCATCGTGTTATCAAACGATCCCACCGTTCTTTTGCACCCCACTCTCACGTTCCATGAAATCTGGTATATCCATCCTTACATCCATTGTACACGATTTCCATCGTTTATTAAACAGATTTTACCCATTGTTCGACAAATTTAAGTGCTTCGTCTACTTTATTCGCATCTTTTCCACCTGCTTGCGCCATATCCGCTCGGCCACCGCCACCGCCGCCGCAACGCGTCGCCACTTCTTTAATGAGCTTTCCTGCGTGATAGCCGCGGTCGATTAAATCGTCTGTTACACCGGCAATTAAGTTTACTTTATTTTGTTGTACAGAAGCAAGTACAATGATTGCCGATCCTAATTTTTGTTTTAAATCGTCGACCATCGCACGCAAGCCGTTCATATCTACGTTATTGACTTTGTTTGCGACAAGTCGAATGCCGTTTACTTCTTTCGCCTCGTTTACTAAGTTTTCTGCTTCCATATGGCTTAAACGGGCAGAAAGCGATTCGTTTTCTCGCTGTAATTCACGCATATCGTTCATTAACGTATCGATGCGCGTTAATACGTCTTTCGGGTTCGTTTTTAGTTTTTCCGCTGCTTCTTTTAATAATGCAATTTGATCGTTCATTAAACGATACGCCGCTTTTCCTGTCACCGCTTCAATGCGTCGTGTACCAGCGCCAATACCGGACTCTGAAACGATTTTAAATAAACCGATTTCCGCTGTATTTTTGACGTGGCAGCCGCCGCAAAGCTCTAAACTATAATCACCCACTTGTACCACGCGTACGATGTCGCCATATTTTTCTCCAAATAACGCCATTGCTCCCATCGCTTTCGCTTCATCAAGCGGCTTGTAGTCAATGACAACAGGGATGTTTTTCCAAATTTGTTCGTTAACGATTGCTTCAATTTGCTCAAGTTCTTCTTGTTTCACTTGGCCGAAATGAGTAAAGTCAAACCGTAAACGATCAGGCGCAACGAGTGAGCCTGCTTGGTTGACATGCACGCCAAGCACATCTTTTAATGCTTGATGCAACAAATGCGTTGCTGTATGGTTTTTTACAATATCGACGCGCGCAGCTTCATCGACACGCGCTGTATACGTGCCGTTCGTTTGAATGGTGCCATGTTCAACGACAATATGATGCAAATGTTGACCGTTTGGCGCTTTTTGTACGTCTTTCACGTACGCCTTTCCTGTTTCCCCTTCAATCCAGCCGCGGTCGGCAATTTGTCCACCGCTTTCTGCATAAAACGGCGTTTCACGCAACATGATTTGCGCCTCTTGCCCTTCGCTTACTTCGTTTACAAGTTGACCGTCTTTGACGATCACTTCAACAACAGACGAAACAGAAAGTTGATCGTAGCCGACAAACGTACTTTGTACTTTAATATCGCCTAATACGCCGCCTTGTACTTGCATCGAATCGACATCTTGACGAGCTGCACGTGCGCGCTCGCGTTGACGTTCCATCTCGCGTTCAAAGCCGTCATGGTCAATTTTCATCCCTTCTTCCGCCGCGTACTCTTCCGTTAATTCAACAGGGAAACCGTACGTATCGTACAAGCGGAATACGTCTTCGCCGCTAATCGTATCGCTGCCGCGTGCTTTTTCTTTTTCAATGACGCTCGCTAAAATCGCCAATCCTTCATTTAACGTTTCATGGAATCGCTCTTCTTCGTTTTTAATCACTTTTTGAATAAACGCAGCCTTTTCTTTCACTTCAGGGTAATAGTCAACCATAATTTCACCGACAACGGGAACGAGTTCGTACATAAACGGACGTTGAATGTTTAGTTGTTTCGCATAGCGAACGGCACGGCGCAACAAACGGCGCAACACGTACCCGCGTCCTTCGTTTGACGGGAGCGCCCCATCGCCAATCGCAAACGTAACGGTACGAATATGGTCAGCAATTACTTTAAATGCTACGTCTTTTTCTGCATCGGTGCGATACGTCTCACCTGAAATTTGTTCTGTTGCACGAATGATCGGCATAAATAAATCCGTATCAAAGTTCGTCGGTACGTCTTGTAAAATGGAGCACATCCGCTCGAGTCCCATACCTGTATCAATATTTTTCTTCGGCAGCGGAGTGTACGTGCCATCTGGATTATGGTTAAATTGCGAAAAGACGAGGTTCCATACTTCTAAATAACGTTCATTTTCTCCACCTGGATATAATTCTGGGTCGTTCGGGTCGTTGCCAAATTGTTCGCCGCGGTCATAAAAAATTTCTGTATTCGGCCCGCTCGGCCCTTCCCCAATATCCCAAAAGTTTCCTTCTAACCGAATAATTCGCTCTTCCGGCAACCCGATTTCGTTATGCCAAATATCGAACGCTTCTTCATCTTCCGGGTGAATCGTCACAGAAAGACGGTCTGGATCAAAACCGATCCATTTTTCACTCGTTAAAAACTCCCATGCCCAATGAATCGCTTCCCGTTTAAAGTAGTCGCCGATAGAAAAGTTTCCGAGCATTTCAAAAAACGTATGGTGGCGCGCCGTTTTTCCGACGTTTTCAATATCGTTTGTGCGAATCGACTTTTGCGCGTTGCAAATGCGCGGGTTGTCTGGAATGACGCGGCCATCAAAATATTTTTTTAACGTCGCTACGCCGCTATTGATCCATAAGAGCGATGGATCGTCAATCGGGACGAGCGATGCGCTCGGCTCAACCGCGTGACCTTTTTCTTTAAAAAAGTCTAAAAACATTTGACGTACTTGAGCAGATGTTAGCTTTTTCACGTTTCCTTCCTCCCTTAAAAATATAAAAAACTCCCATCCCTGCTCAGGGACGAGAGCTTGCTCGCGGTACCACCCTGTTTATGGACAGATGTCCATCACCTCAACCGCCGTAACGTGGCTTCGTCGGCAGGGTTTGCCTGCACTCAGGATTAGCGTTCTGTTACCCTTCATCTGGAATTTCTTTCAGCCGCGGAAATTCCTCTCTGTGCGCCAAAAGCGCGTTAAGATGGACTGTAACATACTCGATCCTTCATCGTTTTTTTTATGTATTACTCTTGTGAAAATTATAGACAAGCCCCTTTTTTTTGTCAATGTGCCATCGTTTTCAACGAGCGAATGTGGGGGAATGTCGCCTTCGCAATGGCAACGATAGGGACAGCAACAATTAAACCGAGAACCCCTCCAACTTCTCCACCGACAAATAATGAAAACATGATGATAAGTGGATGTAAATGTAAACTTTTCCCGACGATAAGCGGAGATAAAATGTTTCCTTCAATAAACTGCAAAACAAAGATGATGCCGACAGTAAGAAGCAACATGTTCATCGATACCGTCGCAGCAATGATGGCCGCTGGAATGGCGCCAATGATCGGGCCGAAATATGGGATGACGTTCGTCACACCGACAATGATGCCGAGCAAAAGTGGATATTTCATGCCGATGAGCCAAAACGAAAGCGTGGCAGCTGTCCCAATGAGCAAGCATACGAACAATTGCCCCCGAATATACCCGCCGAGCGTTTTATCAACATCGCGCAAAAATTGAACACCTTTTTTACGCCATTTGTTCGGAGTTAGCTCCCATGCTGTTTTTTTAATAAGTTCGACATCTTTTAACATGTAAAAAGCGATAAACGGGATAATAAAGAAGACGATGAGACGATTAATCCACTGTTTTAACCCGATAATCGTGCCTGTTACCGCTTCGCTAATAAACGATTCCGCTTCTGTTATCAACGCTTCAACCCGTTTATGCACATCGTAAGGCCATGTCGCCGTCTCTTCGTGAATAGTCGTTGTCCACTGTTCATACGTGCGCACAAACATCGGCAAACTTTTATTCAAGTCTTCTAGCTGAGCAATAAATAGCGGTGTACCTTTGTAAATAGCGAAGCCGACTCCCCCAAAAAATAACGCATAAATAAAAAGAATCGCTAACGCCCTCGGCATGCCACGCCGATGAATATATTCGACGACTGGATGAAGCAAATACGTAATAAACGCGGCGATGAGAAACGGTGTAATTAATTTGATCAACATATGTAGAAATGGTAGCCATACGTTCTTTAATTTCACAACGAAATAAATCAAAATGACAACGAGCAACATTTTCGTTACGCGAACGAAAAAGTGGATATGCGGATGTTCCAAAACAATCCCTCCCTTACTTATATAGTGTGAAAATAAAAGGGAGATGTTATACAACAAAACGGCACCCTATAAGCAGGATGCCGTTCGTTGTTACATAAATGGGCGCAACATTTGTTTGCCGACTTTCCTCACATTGCGCATATTCATGCCGCCGTTTCGTTGTGCTAATTGGTAGGCAGCAACCCCTGCACCGATCGCAATTAAAGAAGCGATTGTTCGATTCATCGTCATTCTCCTTTCATTACGAAGACAAAGTTCGTTCTTGTTCACTAAATAAATCGTCGAGCGAGCTGAGCGTTCCATCTTCTTCTACTTGATGCGTATAAATCATCCCTTTTTGAACGGTTAGCTCAATAAAACAATTCCAGCAATAATACTGATTCGCTCCTATTTTCCCTAAATCTTTACTTTGGCAATTCGGACACTTTAACATAAAAAGGCACGCTCCTTTTTGTTTTTTCTTCTATCATTGGCATTTTTTTACGAAAACATACGTTCAATCCAGAAGAGAAGCGTGCCCATGTTCGTGTCCATCGTTATGTTATGTCATTTTCCATGAAGTCATACGGGGTAACACCTTCCATTCCGATGTTTGCATCTTCCATCGGAAGCAACGACTGTTCAGGCGAAATGATTGCTGTTAATTTGTCATATAACGTCGTTTGTCTCGTTCCATCATCTGTTCGCATCACCCCGAGCTGGAACGCTTCTTCTTCGCCACATAAAATTAAGTATTGTTTACTGCGCGTCACTGCTGTGTATAATAAATTGCGCCGAAGCATACGATAATAACTTTTTACAACCGGCAAAATGACGATCGGAAATTCGCTTCCTTGCGATTTATGAATCGAACAACAATAAGCGTGTGTAATTTGGTGCAGTTCTTGTTTCGGATATGTTACTTCATTTCCATCGAACGAAACGACGACAAGGTCTTGCTTTTCCACGTTTTCATTCGCGTAAAAAATCGCAACAATTTCACCAATGTCCCCATTAAAAACATTTTCATCCGGCTGATTAACAAGTTGTAGCACTTTATCACCGACGCGATATGTTACATCGCCGAAAACAAGTTCTCGCTTTTGTTCATCTTTTGGGTTAAACAGTTGTTGCAACGTCTCATTGAGCCGATCAATTCCTGCATGTCCACGATACATCGGCGCAAGCACTTGTACATCTTTGGCGCGATACCCTTTTTGCTTCGCATTTTCAGCAACTTTTTTTACTACGTCTACAACTTGTCCACCTGTGCATCGAATGAATGAACGGTCCTTTTGCGGCAAAGTCAAATCATTTGGAATATGCCCATCTTTCATCGCATGGGCAAGCGAAATAATTGATGAACCTTCCGCTTGGCGATAAATATCTGTTAATCGAACGGTCGGAATGACGTTTGCGCGAAGTAAATCTTTCAACACTTGTCCAGGACCAACAGATGGGAGCTGGTCTTCATCTCCGACAAAAATGACTTGCATAGACGATGGGACGCACTTCAACAATTGATTAGCTAACCACGTATCAACCATCGACATTTCGTCAACGATAAGCAGCTTGCCGCGAATCGGTTCATTTTCATCGCGTTGAAACCCTTCTCCGCTCCAACCGAGTAAACGATGAATCGTCATCGCCGGCAGGCCGGTAGATTCCGTCATGCGCTTCGCTGCTCGTCCGGTCGGGGCAGCAAGTAAAATCGGAAACGGCTCGTCCGCATCATAGCTCGCTGGATCAAGCGACAGTCCGTGCAATTTCGCAAACAAATGTACGATACCTTTAATAACCGTCGTTTTTCCCGTTCCCGGTCCACCTGTCAAAATAAATAACGGAGAACAAATCGCTCGTTGAATCGCTTCCTTTTGCTTTTGGGAATATTGCATGTTTGCTTCTTCTTCCCATTCCCCGAGCGCCAGCAAAAATTCCGCTTCAGAAAATGTCGCCATATCCGATTGTTGCAACAATCGTTTAACGTTTGACACAATGCCCTTTTCAGCGAAATAGAGGGAAGGAATATAAAAACGATCTTCTTCCATAATTAACTTCCCTTCTTCGGACAAGTGAATCATTTCACGGGAAATGCATGCAACGTCAATTTGTTCTTCGCGTTTCGCTTCTAACAGTCGTTTCACTTCATCAAGCACTTGTTCATACGTCATATATACGTGACCTTCTTGCATACAATGTTGTTCCATGACATATAAACAGCCGGCGCGGATGCGCTCTGGGTGATTGCCAGAAATGCCAAGCTGCAACCCGAGATCGTCAGCGCGTCCAAACCCGATTCCTTCAACATCTTCAACAAGTTGATACGGATTAGTGCGGATGACTTGAAGCGTTTCATCTTTGTACACTTGATAAATTTTCATCGATAATTGCGGACCGAAGCCAAATTGTGACAGCGCAATCATAATTTGTTCTAACCCTTCATGTTCGCGCAACGTTTCGTATAATTGCTTCGCCTTCGCTTTCGTCAACTTCGGCACATGGTCAAGCACGTCGGGATCTTCTAATATTTTAGAAATAGCACGCTCCCCTAACGTTTCCACGATCGCCGCCGCTGTTTTTTTACCGATTCCTTTAAACATTCCACCAGATAAATATTGAATGACGCCTTCTTTCGTTTCTGGAAACTCTTTTCGAAAATGGTCAACGACATATTGTTTTCCAAAGCGCGGATGTTCTTTAAACGAGCCGAAAAACGTGTACGTATCATACTCGATAAGCAAAGGGAAATAGCCTGTTACAACAACATCTTTTTCTATATGCGCCTCGTTTGTTTCTTCGACGCGTACACGAATGACGGAATATAAATTGTCTTCGTTATGGAAAATGGTACCGATATGGACGCCTTTAATAAACGACCGTCCGTCTAGGTCTAACTGTTGTTGCAACGCCCTCTCCCCCTTTTCTTATTGTAGCGCTCGTTCCATTAACTTTTTCCCGTGACCAGCTAACAAATGATCAGATTGAATCGCAAGCGCCTTTTCAAACATCGTACGCGCCGTTTGTGGATCGTCTTTGTACGCATAGGCAACGCCTAAATTATAATACGCATCGGCATGCTCGTCGTTTAGTTGAATTGTTCGTTCGAAATATGTCATCGCTTCATCGACAAACTGCAATTGCGCTAAGCAAAGTCCGAGTTGAAACGTCGCTTCCACGTCGCGCTCGTTTAATTCCACCGCCCGTTGCAAATACGGCATCGCCAAGCGCGGTTGCTCTAAATACATAAGCGACATACCGAGCATAAAAAATACATCACCGTCCGTTAAACCGGCTTGAATGGCACGTTCAAACTGCTCTTTCGCCCGTTCGAACTGTTGGCGATTGTAATAAATCGATCCGAGTCCGTAATACGCCGTTGCCGCTTTTTCATCAAGTTCAAGCGCTTTATGAAAAAAACGAATCGCTTTGTCTTCTTCCCCAACCGCCGCCAGTACGTTTCCAAAATTAATGTAGCCGACAGCGTCGTTTGGTTGTTTTTCAATTGCCTCGTGAAAGCATTTGACTGCTTCTTCATACTTTCCTTGCTGCATATATTGAATACCTTGTGCGTTGTAATCCATCCATATCACCTCATATCAACATTATAACAAAAAAACCTTCAACTCGTCTGTCGAGTTGAAGGTTAGCCAACGTATGTGAGCCGTTTTCCATCGCGGAACACTTGATCAATCGTACCGCCACCGAGACATCGTTCGCCGTCATAAAAAACGACGGCTTGTCCCGGCGTTACTGCGCGAACACGTTGGCTAAATGAGACACGTGCTGTCGTCTCATCGATCATTTCTACTGTAACGGGTACATCCGGCTGGCGATAACGAAATTTCGCTGTGCACGAAACTTGTCCGCTCGGCCTTCGATCACTTACCCAGTTTACGCCCGTCGCAATGATTTCATCCGAATAAAGAAGTTCATTATCAAATCCTTGTGCTACGTATAAAATATTTTCTTTTACATTTTTTCCAACGACGAACCACGGCTCGCCGCTTCCACCGATACCAAGTCCATGACGTTGTCCGATCGTATAGTACATCAATCCGTCATGCGTTCCTTTTACTTCTCCATCGAGCGTTTGCATGCTGCCCGGCTGCGCTGGTAAGTAATTGCTTAAAAATTGTTTAAAATTGCGCTCGCCGATAAAACAAATGCCTGTACTATCTTTTTTCCCTGCTGTCGCAAGCCCTGCTTCTTTCGCGATTTCACGCACTTGCGCTTTTTGTAGCTCCCCAATTGGAAAAAGCACTTTCGATAATTGAGCTTGTCCGAGCTGGTTTAAAAAGTATGTTTGATCTTTATTGGCATCCAACCCGCGCAACAGTTCATACTCCCCATCGCGATAGGCGACGCGCGCATAATGACCTGTCGCTAAATAATCGGCACCAAGCGCCATCGCATGTTCTAAAAATGCTTTAAATTTAATTTCTTTGTTGCACATCACATCTGGATTTGGCGTACGACCCGCTTTATATTCATCTAAAAAGTACGTAAACACTTTCTCCCAATATTGTTTTTCAAAATTGACCGCATAGTACGGAATGCCAATTTGATGACAAACACGTACAACATCTTCATAATCTTCCGTCGCAGTACATACACCGTTTTCATCTGTATCGTCCCAGTTTTTCATAAAAATACCAATAACATCGTACCCTTGTTGTTTCAATAAAAGGGCAGCAACAGACGAATCGACTCCTCCTGACATTCCAACAACTACTCTTGCCATTTTTCCCCCTCCTTTCACGCTTTCGTTAGTCTTTTTACAATTTTTGATATTTCCTGTGCGGCACGTTCTATTTGTTCTAACGTATTCCCGTATCCGAAGCTAAAACGAACGGATGAACGAATGCGATCCGACTCACTTCCGTACATCGCCACGAGCACATGGGATGGATCAATCGAACCAGCCGTACACGCGGAACCGCTTGATGCCGCAATGCCAGCTAAATCTAAATTAACAAGCAACGCTTCCACATTTGTCCCGAAAAAAGCGACGTTTAATACGTGCGGCAAGCGAGACGTTTCACGACCATTGATGGCGTAACGAATTCCTTCTCGTTCAAATGTGTTCAACATCACATGCTGAAACTGTTCATACAACATGCATTTTTCGGCCATCGTTTGTTGAGCGATTTCAGCTGCTTTTTGCAATCCGACAATGCCTGGTACGTTTTCTGTCCCTGCGCGCCGCTTCCGTTCTTGTTCTCCACCATATATGTGTGGGATAAGGCGAACGCCTTCGCGCGCATATAAACATCCTACACCTTTTGGCCCATTAATTTTATGGCTAGACAGAGAAAGTAAGTCAATGTTCATCTCATTGACGTCAATCGGAACGAGCCCGTACGCTTGCACAGCATCCGTATGAAAATATGCTCCATGTTCACGAAGCAAGTGACCGATTTCGTTAATCGGCTGCAACACGCCTGTTTCGTTATTTCCGAACATAATGGATACAATGATCGTATCATCGCGCAAAGCACGTTTCACTTGCTCGACGGAAACCGTTCCATGTTCATCCACAGGCAAATACGTCACATCAAATCCTTGTTTTTGTAAATATTTGCACGTATTTAATACGGCATGGTGCTCTACAGACGTTGTAATAATATGACGACCTTTTTCACGATTTGCCATCGCCACGCCGATGATCGCTAAATTGTCTGCTTCTGTTCCGCCGCTCGTAAAAATGATTTCGTTCGCCTTTGCTCCAATCGTTTTCGCTATCGTCTCCCGCGCCTCATCAAGCGCGCGTCGACTATCACGACCAAATGAATGAATGCTTGACGGGTTGCCAAAAAACGTCGTCATATAAGGAATCATCGCCTCTATCACTTGCGGATGAACAGGAGACGTCGCTGCATGATCTAAATAAATGCGCTCCAAATACATTCTCCTTTCTTAAATATAAAACATATATGCACCGCCATCGTCTTCCGTATGGCTCGCTAAGTCTTCGAGCGTCGTGCTATCTAGCACTTCTTTTACCGCATCGCGAATGCGCATCCACAATTCGCGTTTCGCTGGCTCTTCGTCTTCTAGTTCTTCAACGACTTGCAACGGACCTTCTAGCACGCGAATGACATCGCCTGCTGTAATTTTTGACGGCTCATTCGCTAACACATAGCCGCCATATGCTCCGCGAATACTTTTGACTAAACCGGCGTTTCGCAACGGGGAAATGAGCTGTTCTAAATAATGTTCCGATAAATTGTTCATTTGCGCAATCGATTTTAACGAAATCGGCCCCTCTCCATGCCGCTTGGCCAACTCAATCATAATTGTTAAGCCGTATCGGCCTTTCGTAGATATTTTCAAACTGATCATCCCCTCATTCACTGTCAAAAGAAACACAAGCCATTATAACATAAAAATGCGTCGCAAAGGAACGTTACTGCTTCTTCCGTTCATTTAACCGCTCATATACATGGGCAAGCTGTTTTTCTTCGCCGCTTTGCTTTGGTTTGTAATATTGCATCCCGATTAAGTCGTCTGGCAAGTATTGCTGTTCTACCCAGCTATACGGATAATCGTGCGGATATTTATATCCTATTCCGCGGCCAAGACGTTTAGCGCCGTCATAATGAGCATCTTGCAAATGTAGCGGAATCGATTGTCCTTTTCCGTTTCGCACATCATGAATGGCCGCATCAATCGCCTTATACGCGCTGTTGGATTTTGGGGATAAGCACATGTCAATCGTGACTGTAGCAAGAGGAATGCGCGCCTCTGGCATGCCAAGGCGTTCAGCCGCTTGAATCGCACTCATCACTTTTACGCCGATGAATGGGTTTGCTAATCCGATATCTTCGTAGGCAATGACAGCTAAGCGACGGCAAACGGCGGTCACGTCCCCACCTTCAAGAAGCCGAGCTAAATAGTGAAGCGCGGCATCTACATCGCTGCCTCGCACGCTTTTTTGAAAAGCAGATAACAAAGAGTAATACGTATCTCCTTGTTTATCATACATCAACGCCTTATTTTCTACACAAAACGAAACAGTTTGTATATCGACGATAGCACGTTGATCCTCTTGTTTCGTCGCATATACCGCCTCTTCTAACATCGTTAATGCGGCGCGCGCATCACCGTTTGCCCCTTCTGCAATCATAACAAGCGCTTCATCACTTATATCAATATGCCAATTTCCAAGTCCTCGTTTCGGATCATGAAGAGCTCGACGTAATAGCTCTATCGTTTGTTCTTTTGTTAAAGGATGCAACTGTTTAATTTGCCCTAAGCGACTACGAACAGCTGGATTGATGGAATGAAACGGATTTTCGGTCGTCGCACCAATGAGTGTAACGAGCCCGTTTTCAACGTGCGGCAATAAATAATCTTGTTGCGCCTTTGTAAAGCGATGGATTTCGTCAATAA